>OFFX01000339.1_pt1 | contig 40470 bp, 32 predicted proteins | sample 1521511 | NCBI WGS metagenome assembly OFFX01 (sample SAMEA3504125, study PRJEB24116) | mouse gut metagenome | biome: mouse gut; feature: mouse-associated habitat; material: faeces | place: Denmark | collected 2011
AGAAAGGCGTGTTCCCTGCCGGGGCCACGCTCTATGCCATGTGGGTGACCACGGAATATGACTTTGTCTATACAGGCAGCTATGTGCAGTTCACCATACCGCAGGACGGCATCTATGAGTTTGAGGTATGGGGCGGCTCCGGAGGTGATGCAAAAGTGGATTCCCTTGTGGCGGAAGGCGGTCTTGGCGGCCATTCCAAAGGCTATAAGAAGATGAAAAAGGACGAGGTGGTCTATGTATATAATGGCGGCGCTGCAAACGGGACATCTCCGGGGACAAACGGCGGCGCTTATGGATACAGCTATACGAATGGCAGGCAATATGGGGCAGGTGGAGGCGGCGCTACCCATGTGGCAACAAAATACGGTTCGTTAGGGTACAGCAATGGGGTGAATTACTCCAACAGGGAATGCGTCCTGATCGTGGCCGGCGGAGGCGGGGGAGGCGCAATAGACAATGGCACAATCCACAAAGGCGGAGACGGCGGAGGGGAGCGGGGCGGGGATGGTTCCGGCGGTGCCCTGGGAGGGCGGCAGATATCCACGGGGAGCAGTCCTTCCACAAACTTTGGTTCAGCGCCGTCTTATGGCTCATCCAGCAGCACCTGCTATTCCGGCGGCGGAGGCGGATGGTTCGGCGGCAACTATGGACAGCGCGGGCAGTCCGGCGCGGGCGGCTCCGGCTATGTGGACGGTGTTGCGCCTTTCACCCATAACGGGAAATATTACCCTGCGGAAACCGAGGCGGGGGTGAACGAAGGACATGGGAAAGCATTCATCCGATATGTGGAATGCGCGTAAAACCACACAATCCCCCGCCCGGATGTTTGTGTATCTTATGCTCCGAAACTGCTTGCTAATATCCCCATTCAGAGCGAATATGTGTACTACCAAAAGAAAACGGAGGAAAAAACGATGACGAGATTTGAGCAGGAGATAAGCGGCAGGCTTGGGGATTTCTGGAAAAGGAACGCACAGGAGGAAGTAAAAAAGGCGGTGGCGCAGGCTGACGAAAAGGCCACGGTCGAGGCGGACGGCGCGATCAGATGGACCGGCAACGGGCGCTACCTGATGGATGACTTCTGCGAGAAACTCGAATACGCGGGCTATCCTTTTGACAGGCAGGCAACGGCGGAAAAGCGGGATAAACAGAATGAGGAGAGCATAGCGGAATACCGCAGGAACCACAGAGGGCTTTCCGGAGAGGCGCTTGCGGAGGCAAGGGCGGCATTCGGGGAAGGCACCACGGTGGTCAATATACTGACGGGAGAAAGGACGACACTGTAAAACAACACATCATTTTGGAAATTGGCGGACTGCCCACAGCGGGCGGCCGCTTTTTTCTTACCCAAAACCAGAAGGAGGAATCGGAATGAAAAATTTTATTGAAGCGGCGCAGTATGCGTTCGCGGCGCTCGGCGGTGCGTTGGGTGCGGTCATGGGAGGCTTTGACGGCTTCTTTTATGCGCTGGTGGTATTCGTCATCGTGGACTATGCCACCGGGCTGATGGCGGCAGCGGTGGAGAAGAAGCTCTCCAGCGAGGTGGGATTCAAGGGCATCTTTAAAAAGGTGATCATTTTCAGCCTTGTGGCGGTGGGGCATATCATAGACGCCCACGTCATCCGGGAAGGGAGCGTCCTGCGGACGGCGGTCATTTTCTTTTACCTTTCCAATGAGGGCATCTCCATCCTGGAGAATGCCGCCCGGACAGGGTTGCCCATTCCGGGAAAACTGAAAGCGGTATTGGAGCAGTTACGGGAGGAAAAAGAGAACGAATAAATTTATGTGACGGGCATCGGTGTAAAAACTGGTGCCTTTTTTCATGTGCAGAAAGAGAGGGAAATGGGATGAATCTGATACAGAATTACCTTACGCAGTCCGGCTGTTATAAGTCCGGGAAACACATCACCGTAAAAGGGCTTATGATCCACTCGGTGGGATGCCCGCAGCCAAAGGCGGATGTGTTCATGAAGAACTGGAACAGGGCGGACGCCAATGCCTGCGTCCACGCCATTGTAGAGCCGGGCGGGGATGTGTACCAACTGCTTCCGTGGGATTTCCGTGGGTGGCATAACGGAGGCAGCGCAAACAATACCTACATTGGCGTGGAAATGACGGAGCCTTCCACCATCCGATATACGGGCGGCGCTTCGTGGGTGGAAACCGGGGACGGGGAGAACACGAAAGCCCATGTGTTTGCCACCTATAAATATGCGGTGGAATTGTTTGCATATCTCTGTCAGCAGTTCCATTTGGACCCTATGGCGGACGGTGTGGTGATTTCCCATTCCGAGGGATGCAGACGGGGCATTGCCAGCAACCACGGGGACGTGGAGCATTTATGGTCAAAGTTTGGATTGTCAATGCAGCAGTTCCGAAAAGACATCGTGGCGGCTATGGAGGAAGATACAGCGGAGGTTTCCCTTACCGCCATTATGGGGAAAGCGGCGGCAACTGCGGAGCAGATGGCATCCTATCTGAAAAAGAAGAACCCGTCCGTGGCGCAGTCTGTTCTGGATATGCTCCCGCTGTACCTTTCGGAAGGAGAGGCGGAGGGCGTGAGGGGTGATATTGCCTTTGCACAGTCCTGTCTGGAAACGGGGAATTTCACTTTCTCCGGCTCTACGGTTAAATTAAAGCAGAACAATTTCTGCGGTCTTGGCGTGACGCAGAGGGGCAAAACAGGGCTGTCCTTTGAAACGCCACAGCTTGGCATCCGTGTGCAGATACAGCATCTCAAAGCCTATGCCTCCACGGATAGGCTTGTAAACGAAAGAATTGATCCCCGTTTCCGCTATGTGAAACGGGGCTGCGCTCCCTATGCGGAGTGGCTCGGCCAGAAGGAGAACCCGCAGGGGAAAGGCTGGGCGGCAGGGGAGAAATATGGGGAGAAAATCCTCTCCATCCTGAAAGCCATTGTCAGCGAAGGAAAAGTGCAGTTCATGGAGAGCCTTACCCTTTCCGCACCCTACATGGTGCGCGTATCCATTCCCGATTTGAATATCCGCCGTGGCCCCGGAACGGATTTTCCCAAGACGGGCAAATTCACGGGTGTGGGTGTATTCAATATCGTGGAGGAAAAGGACGGCTGGGGGCTGCTCAAAGCCTATGCGGAAAAGCGGGACGGGTGGATTTCGCTTGCGTTCACCACAAGGATATAGATGGAAAGGAAGGGGAATTTTATGCAGGAAATAAAAACTGAAAATGTAACGGTGCCGGTCAGTGAGAAATATATGCTGACGATTAGGGAGGCATCGGTCTATTTCAATATCGGGATCAAAAAGATGAGACGTCTGGCAGAGGATAACGCCGGACGTTTCGCAGTTTTCAGCGGGAACAGGTACCTCATCATCCGCACGAAATTTGAGAAGTTCGTGGAGGAATGTTCTGCGATATAAATCCCTTTCAATTGCCGTAAGTAGTTGACTTTTGCGGGCTTTAGAGTGATAGATGTCATGACCGGGAAACCCGGCAGAGAGAAAGGAGGAAAGCCAGAATGAAGAAACCATCACCGGAACTAAAAGACGTCCTGAACCCGGAGGAAGCCGTACAATATTTCGGGTTCAGCCGGAGAAAATTTTTCGGGATGCTCAGGAAAGGAAAATTTCAAAAGTACACTGCTTTATACGGCAGGCGCAGGCTGATCCTGCGCAGGGAGTTTGAAAAATATCTGGAGGAAAACCCGGAGGTAAAGGAGGGGCTGTTAAATGGCGGGAAAAGCAAAGTCACGGCGTGACTCCAAGCACCGCGTCCTGCGCAGGGGAGAATCCATCCGCGCGGACGGGAAATACCAGTTCAAGTACCATGTAAACGGCAAGCCGCATTTCGTGTATAGCTGGCGGCTGGAGCCCACAGACACCCTCCCGGTGGGGAAGAAGCCCTGTTTATCACTGCGGGAGCTTGAGAAGCAGATCGGGTATGACCTTGATTCCCTGTCAGACCCTTTGGGGAAGAACATCACGGTCGGGGAGCTGGTGGAACGCTACCTTGCAACGAAGACGGCGGCCAAGCCGAACACACTCACGAATTATAAGTTTGTACAGAACCTCCTCAGAGGCGAGACTTTTAACGACAAAAAGATATCGCAGATCAAGACATCGGACGCAAAGCTGTTCCTGATCAAGCTCCAGCAGGACGGGAGGCATTACAGCACCGTCAAGACCGTGCGAGGCGTCCTGCGCCCAGCTTTCCAGATGGCGGTTGATGATGACGTGCTGATGAAGAACCCCTTCGGATTTGAGCTTGCCGGGGTGGTGGTCAATGACAGCGTGACGAGGGAAGCCATCACAAAAGACCAGATGCGGAAGTTCTTAAAATTTGTCCATGACGACAATGTCTACTGCAAGTATTACGAAGTGGTCTATATCCTTTTCCACACGGGGATGCGCATTTCTGAATTCTGCGGGCTGACCCTCCGGGATATCGACCTGGAAAACAAGGTCATCAACATCGACCACCAGCTCCAGCGGACTTCGGCAATGAAACTGGTCATTGAATCCACCAAGACGAATGCCGGGACAAGGAAGCTGCCCATGACGGAGGACGTGGCGCAGTGCTTCCGGGCGATCATCGAGGACAGGGAGGAACCGGAGTACGAGAGGGTGGTGGAAGGATATGCCGGATTCCTTTTCACGGACAAGAACGGCTACCCGGAAGTAGCGATGCATTGGGAACACCGATTCAACCACATGGTTAAGCGATACAACGATATCTACCGGGTACAGATGCCGAACATCACGCCCCACGTCTGCCGCCATACCTACTGCAGCAATATGGCGAAGTCGGGCATGAACCCCAAGACGCTCCAGTACCTGATGGGGCATAGCGATATCGGGGTGACGTTAAATACCTACACGCACCTTGGCTTGGAAGATGCCACGGATGAGCTGCGCCGGATGGAGGACTTGGAGAACGCCAGAAAGGAACTGGAAAAGAACAAGGAGGAGAAGCCAGTTTCACAGAAAATGTTCCGGGCGATCTGAATGAGGAGAGTTTTCGCGCCCTGCTTCGGCAGGGCATTTTTTTATTGAACTATTAAAGAGATATATTGTGTATATCGGCTAGACGCTTTATAATGAATATTTAGGAAGATTTGTGAAAACTCATGAAAGATGTGAAAGGATATTTTATGCCAAAGTTAATTGATATACCTGAAGAAACGGATATGATTGGCGTTCGTAAAAAAGTGAATGACTTACTTTCAAAAGCGAGAAAAAGTGCAAAACCAGATAAATGCATTTTATGTGGAAAGTCTCAAACAAGTTTTTGTAATTCACATTCGGTTCCGCAATTATCACTTAAAAATATTGCCGAGAATGGAAAAGTGTTACATGCGTCAGTGTTGATGGGAATAGATGTTATAGATATTGAAAAAGGGGTTAATAACTCAGGTACATTTCATTTTATATGCAATGAATGTGATGGAACGTTTTTTCAAGATTATGAGAACGAGCAGAATTTAAAAGCAATGCCCACTGATAAAATGCTTGCAGAAATTGCAGTAAAGAATATACTATTGCAATTAAGTAAACGAGGACAGGAAAAAGAACTGTATCGTGAATTGCAAGAAGAATTTCATGCTTATACTAATTTAGAGGATTTGGAAGAGATTAAAGAATTAGATGTAAAAGATTATACAGAAGAACTACAGTTTCATAAGGACATTGCTGATAAAAATATTGCGGGCGGATATCAGATATTATATTGGTCTGTGTTACCCTATAAAGTTCCCATTGCAATTCAGAGTGCCATTGCTTTGGCGAAAGATTTAGAGGGGAATGAAGTCAATGATGTTTTTGATATGTCAGACACGGTGAGAATGCAGTTTTTGCATTTGGTGATTTTGCCTTTGAAAGAAGAAAGCGTCATTTTAGCATTTTGCCATAAAAGAGATAAATTATATAGAAAATTAAGGCACCAACTAAATAGTTCATCAAAACAGAAAGTTCTCCAGTTTTTGAATTATATTGTATTTGCATATGCAGAGAATTATTTTATTTCCAAAACGATTCAGATGGATATAGAGTCGAATGAAAAGTTGATACAACTTGCTCAGGAAAATACGGGTTATCCAAATCTAGGTTTTTTAGGACCGGATAACTTTTTTGGAATGAAATACCAACCTATACAAATGGACGAAATACCAAACTTTTTAGATAAGGATTGGGCGGTGGAGTGAAGAATTAGAACAAGGTATGAAAATTAAAAATATTATTACAATATCAAAGTCACTACTACATTGTTTTACAACACAGGCTCGTGTTAAAATACCACAGTAGTAAAAACCTCCAATTCCTACTACGTTTTTACTACGATTGACGGAATCAATATGCCCCGTTTTGCCCCGTTTTGCCATTTTCGTTACATTTTTAACAATCTCTACAGAAAAAGCAAACCCCGCAAATCGCGCCAAAACACGGCAAATCGAGGCATTTTAGGAAGGAGAAATAACATGATTTCGATACTTTTTGTCTGCCATGGCAACATCTGCCGTTCCCCCATGGCCGAGTTCCTTTTAAAAGACATGGTTCAAAAACTCGGCGTCGCCCGCAATTTCCACATAGCCTCCGCCGCCACCAGCACGGAGGAAATCGGCAACCCGGTGCATTACGGCACGAGAAACAAGCTGGCGGCATACGGCATCAGCGTGGCGGGCAAAACCGCGGTTCAGATGAAAAAGCAGGATTACAAGGCTTATGATTACCTGATAGGTATGGACGACGCCAATATCAGGAATATGCGTCGGATTGCAGGAGGGGATGCGGAGGGGAAGATTTATAAGCTTCTGGAATTTGCGGGCAGCAGGCGGGACATTGCGGACCCCTGGTATACCGGGAATTTTGACGAGACCTATGACGATATTGTGGAGGGGTGCGAGGCGCTGCTAAAGCATATTAAGGAACATTTGCAATGAAAGAAATCACAAAAGACATGACGGTGGGCAAGCCGGGAAAGCTGATTTTTGACTTTGCGCTGTCGCTGATGCTGGGAAATGTTTTTCAGCAGTTGTATACTTTCGCGGACACGGTGATTGTGGGAAGATACCTGGGGGTAAACGCGCTGGCGGCCCTGGGGGCGACGGAACGGCTGATTTATATGATGTTCGGCTGTATTCAGGGGATTACGCAGGGGTTTTCCATCGGAATTTCCCAGAAATTCGGCAGCCGGGAATATGGGGATATGAGAAGCCGGATTGCCTGTTCCTGTTATCTGAGCTTCTTTGCGGCGTTATTTTTAACGTTGACAGGTCTGCTCTTATGTTATCCGGTGCTTCGGATTCTCAACACGCCGGGGGACATTATCTTTTTATCGGAGGAATATCTTCGAATCCTTTATCTGGGCGTTCCCGTTTCTGTGCTTTACAATCTTATGGCGGCGGTTTTGCGGGCGGTGGGGGATGGAAGGACGCCGCTGAAGGCGGTGACGATTGCATCGCTTGTAAATATTGGGCTGGATATTCTTTTCGTGGTGGTTTTCAAATCAGGAATCGGAGGGGCGGCGCTGGCCACAGTGCTTGCACAGTTGCTTTCCGCGTTATATTGTCTTTTGGTGATGGCAAGGGTGGAGGTTATCCGGCTGCACCGGGCGGATTTTCAGAGGAGGGCCGGACAGGCAAGGACGCTTCTTGCGCTGGGAATGCCAATGGGATTTCAGAACATTATCACGGGGCTTGGGGGCGTGCTTGTGCAGAGGGTGATTAACGGCTTTGGGGTAACGTTTCTTGTGGGCTTTACGGCGGCAAGAAAGCTGTACGGTCTGCTGGAAACTGCCGCCACGTCCTATGGCTATGCGGCGGCGGCTTACACCGGGCAGAACATGGGCGCCGGGCTTACCGGCAGAATCAGGAGGGGCCTAAGGGAAGCCGGGATTTTAGGGTGCATTACCGCATACGGAATGTCTTTTGTCATGGTGGTTTTTGGAAAGGCGATTCTGGGAAGCTTTGTCACCGGCGGCGTAGCTGCTGCAGGCGGCGCTATTGTGGTGGGGTACCATTTTCTGCTGATACTGGCAGTCTTTTTCCCGCTCCTTTATTTCCTGTACATCATAAGGTCCTGCGTACAGGGGATGGGCGACACTTTCTGGCCGGTGGTTTCCAGTATGGCGCAGCTTGTGATGCGGGTGGTCTGCGCGGTGTGGCTGACCCGGATTATCGGGGAGAGCGGCGTGTTCTGGGGAGAAATATTTGCCTGGATTGGGGCGATTTTTATATTGGCGGTCACTTATCGAAGGTTAATAAAAAGGTATACATAATTTCAACAGAACGCAGCGGCCCGGGGTATCAAAAGAAAAATGGAGAAAAATATGGAAAAACAAAGATGCGGCTGGTGCTGTGACAACGGTATCAACCAGAAGTACCATGATGAGGAATGGGGCGTGCCTGTGCATGACGACAGGAAGCAGTTTGAGTTTCTGATGATGGAGGTCATGCAGTGCGGTCTTAGCTGGTCGTTAATGCTTAAGAAAAGAGAAATTTTCAGAAAATGCTTTGATAATTTTGAATTTGAAAAGGTGGCGTTGTATAATGAAGAAAAGGTTCTTTCGATTTTGGAGGAGCCGGGAATGATACGCTCGCGCCGGAAAATTGAGGCTGTCATTCAAAATGCCCGGCAGTTTCTGAAAATCAGAGAGGAGTTTGGCTCTTTTGATAAGTATCTGTGGGCTTTCTCCGGCAATAAGACGATATTGTATAAAGGACATAAAGAAGGAAAGCTGCCGGCAAAGAACCGGCTGTCAGACACGGTGAGCCAGGATTTGAAAAAGCGCGGCTTCAAATATCTGGGTTCCATTACGGTGTACTCCCATCTGCAGGCCTGCGGCATCATCAACGACCACGTGGAGGGCTGTTTTATGTACAGGCCGCTGGCGGAGGGGTATCCGGTGGCATACAGGGAGCCGGAGGACGAGGCTTAAGTCTGGTATTGATATTGAAAGAGCGGCGCGGAGGGCGGAGTAAAGGAACAGTATGGAACGGGAAGTTGATTTAAAGGAAATCTCTGACGGAAGGCTCTACGGGATAAACGACATGGTAAAGGCGGGCTGCAACGACTGCGCGGGCTGCTCTCTGTGCTGTGAGGGGATGGGAAATTCCATTATTTTAGACCCTTATGATATCTTTATTCTGGAAAAGGGGTGCGGACTTTCTTTCGAGGAGCTGCTTGCGGAAAGGCTGGAGCTGAATGTGGTGGACTATATTATCCAGCCCAACCTGAAAATGCAGGGGCAAGGCGAGCGGTGCGGCTTTTTAAACGAAAAGGGCAGGTGCAGTATTCATCCATACCGCCCGGGCTTTTGCCGGATGTTTCCTCTTGGACGAATCTATGAGGATGGGGGCTTTCGCTATTTTTTACAGGTTCACGAATGTCCTTTTCCGGGCAAGACGAAGGTGAAGCTGAAAAAGTGGCTGGGCATACCGGAGATTGGCAGGTACGAAAAATATGTCTGCGACTGGCATTTTTTCTTAAAGGACATGCAGAAAATTATCCGGGAAACGGAGAACGAAGAAATAACGCGGAATTTGAATCTGTATCTGCTGAATCAGTTTTATGTACAGACCTATGAGACTTCGAGGGCTGATGGAAAAGAGGCTGATTTTTACGGGCAGTTTTACAGGCGGCTCGAGGAGGCAAAAAAAAGAGCGGCTTTGTATGCGTAAGGGCAAATGCTCTTTTGTGCGCTTTTAAGGCTGATGCGGGGGCTGGCAAGACGGACGGATAGTGGCGGCGAAAAGGAAATATAAAGGAATGAAGAATATGGAAAATCTTGAATCATCAAAATTATTTCAACTGATAACGGAAGAGGAGACTCAGAGGATTTTAAAATGTTCCAAGGCAAGAATGAGGCAGCATCCGGCGGGAACCTATATTTTCGAGCAGGGAGGCGTTCCCACCAGACTGTTTTTACTGCTTGCGGGGCAGGTTCAAATCTGTAAGGATTTTACTTCAGGCAAAAGGGATGTGCTTTATCTGGTGGAGCCGGGCAATGTGTTCGGGGAAATTTTTCTGTTTGGGGACAGGAAAAAGTACTGGTATGACGCCGTGGCGGTCACGGACGTAAGCGTGCTGGAGATGCCATGGGACTTTTTCTACCATTTCTGCTCAAACGCCTGCGACCATCACAAGCAGCTTACCCAGAATATGCTGGAAATTTTATCCGAGGATAATTTTAAGATTACCAGAAAGCTTCATATTATCAGCACATCTTCCTTAAGGGAGCGGATTGCTATCTGGCTGATTGATTCCATGAATGAAAATTCCGTGGTGGAGCTTCGCATGAACAGAGAGCAGCTGGCGGATTTTCTGGGGGTTGCAAGGCCGTCCTTATCGAGGGAGCTGATGCGCATGCAGAAAGACGGGCTGATTGAGGTGAGCCGCAAAACGATTCGGATATGCGACAGGGACGCGGTGGAGATGCTGTACGGGTAAATTGACGCCGCCAGAATGTATCGGCAGGCAGATATCCAAAAGCTGGCGCAGCGCAGGCGAATGTTTTTCAAAAAATACACAAAAATTTTTAAATTGTAACTACAGTTACAGAAAAATCATTTTAAACATCATATTATATACTCACAGAAACGAAAAACAGTTGTAAAACAATAAATTGTATTGTGGGAAAGGAGTTAATAATTATGGCAAATGTAGCACAGGTTGATAATCTGGTAAATCTTTTGGACGGATATGCAGAAAAAGGAGGACATCATCTGAACGTTAACGTATTAAACAGAGATATGCTCCTGGACGCGCAGAAGCATCCCGAGAACTATCCGCAGCTTACTATCCGCGTTTCCGGCTACGCTGTAAACTTCATCAAGCTGACACCGGAGCAGCAGGCAGACGTTATTTCCAGAACATTCCATGAGTCGGTATAAAATCGATGATGGCATAAAAAAGAGAGCAGTTACCGAAAGGCAACTGCTCTCTTTTTCGTACAATAAGCTGGCTCGCAAAGAATGATTCCTTATGTTCGCCGCCTGAATTTTTATTTCTTATCCGCTGATTTTTTCCCAATCATGGTGAAGCAGATAATTGCGGCTACTATGTAAAGTGCAAGGGTCACGTAAAGCACTGTCTGGTAGCCCACCGGGTTTACCTTGATGATTTCCGTCGTCCCGTCAGCCAGGGCATGTTCCAGGTCAACCTCAGAGCCGAACTTGTTAACAATAAAGGTTGCCATCTGGTTTCCGGTAAGACCGGCAAAGGCCCATGCGGAAAGGGTGATGCCGTGGATGGCGCTGATGTTCTTCATTCCGTAGTGGTCGGAAAGGAGGGTGGGAACGTTGCTGAACCCGCCGCCGTAACCGGCGTTTACCACAAAGAGCAGAAGCAGTACGGTTATCATCAGAATCGTGTTTGCGCCCATGTTGGTGATTCCTCTTGTGAGAACCACAAGCCCTGTGGCTGCAATGGACAGGATAAAGATAATTTTGTAAATGGTGTTTCTGTCCTTAAAGGTGTCCGCCCATGCGGAAAAGCCGAGACGTCCTCCGGCGTTGAATACTGCGGTGACAGAGGAAAGCACACCTACCGAGCTGGCAAGGCCGATACATTTCACAATCATTTTTTCCTGGGAAATCAGGGCAAGACCGCAGGTGATGTTTAAGTAGAACATAATCCAGATACCAATAAAGGTAACGGGCTTTGCCTTGATTACGTCGATGGCGCTGGCGCCCTTTTCGGAGGATGCAGGTTCATGCCATCCCGCAGGCTTTGCAAGAAGGACATGGCCGATGAACATCATAACGAAGTACACAACCGCCAGAATCAGGAACATTTTGTAAATTCCGCCTTCCCCAAGGGAATTTAAAAGGGACTGCATAATCGGGCTTGCGATTGCCTTCGCCGCTCCGAAACCGGCTACGGCAAGACCTGTGGCTAGGCCCTTGCGGTCTTCAAACCAGAGCATGAGGGTCTTGACAGGGGAAAGATAACCGGTACCAAGACCGATACCCATGATAAATCCATAGCACACGTAAATACCGATAAGCGACAGCATGCTTCCGGGGTGGGAACCGCCGTACCAGATAAAGAATCCGGTTCCGGCCATACCGGCTGCAAAACAGATAGCCGCAATCAGAGAGGATTTATGGATATCCTTTTCAACAATATTTCCGAGGAAGGCGGCGGACATGCCAAGGAAAAATATGGCAAAGCTGAACGCCCATTCGGTAGCTCCTTTGGAAAAGCCGATGTAGTCGGCAATTTCCTGACTGAAAATTGACCAGCAATAAACAGTACCGATGCTGCAGTGAAGTAACAAAGCGGGTATCGCAGCCCTTACCCATTTGTTTTGTGGTAAGTTCTTCATGATGTAGCTCACTTTCTTTATTATTTTGTTATGTATAATTTATAAAAACTTTACCTTTTATTATACATTAGCAGTTGTATTTTTCAAGTAATTTCGGGAAAGAATTCATTGACAAATCGAAGGTTCTACATTAATATAATGAAGACCTGTATTTGGCAAAGACGAAGACGAGTAGTATGGGAGTTCGCTTACAGAGAGCCGGGAGGGTGGAAAGCCGGCAGTATGAGCCCATATGAAAAACAGCTTTATCAGCCATTGACAAAGGTAAATTGAGTGACTGCGCAGGCAGTAAATCAGGTGGCACCGCGGATTTATGAAATTCGTCCTGGATTGATTCTAAAAATCGATTCGGGATTTTTTTATGTGCGTGTATTGAGCCGGGCGGGAGTGTCTGTACTTACATCCGGCGAATGCCGCGCTGCGTGGGCAGGGGAAGAAATTCCACCGCCCGTTAATCCCGAACGACGAAACTCGCAGACAGAGCTTAGAACAGGAGGTTTGAGTAAATGTATCGTGATTGTACCTTAAACCAGATTTCCGAGAGTGATATCGGAAAGGAAATGCAGGTTGCGGGATGGGTGGAGAACATCCGCGACCACGGAGGAGTGTCCTTCATTGATTTGCGGGATATGTACGGCGTTCTGCAGGTGGTTATGCGCGACACTTCCTTATTAAAAGGAATCAGCCGGGAGGACTGTGTCAGCATCAGCGGGCCGGTTGAAAAACGTGACGAGGAAACCTATAACCCCAAGATTCCCACGGGAACCATCGAGCTTGAGGCTCACAGTGTGGAAATCCTTGGGAAGGTCAACTGCCAGCTTCCCTTTGAAGTGATGACTTCCAGAGAAACGCGGGAGGATTTGCGGCTGAAATACCGTTTCCTTGACCTTCGGAACCGTAAGGTGATGGATAACATGGTTTTCCGCTCTAAAGTGATTGCCTTTTTGCGGGAAAAAATGACGCAGATGGGATTTTTGGAGGTGCAGACCCCGATTCTGTGCGCGTCGTCGCCGGAAGGGGCGAGGGATTATATTGTACCTTCCAGGCATTACAAGGGAAAATTTTATGCGCTGCCCCAGGCGCCGCAGCAGTATAAGCAGCTTCTCATGGTGTCGGGGGTGGATAAATACTTTCAGATTGCGCCCTGCTTTCGGGACGAGGATGCAAGGGCGGACCGTTCTCCCGGGGAATTTTATCAGCTTGATTTCGAGATGAGTTTTGCAACCCAGGAGGATGTGTTTAAGGCGGGAGAGGAAGTGCTGACGGCGGCCTTTGAAAAATTTGCGCCGGAGGGCTTTCAGGTGACGAAGGCGCCCTATCCGGTAATCAGCTATGAGCGGGCCATGCTGGAATTCGGCACGGATAAGCCGGATTTGCGCAATCCCCTGCGTATTATAGATTTGTCGGAGTTTTTTGGCCGGTGCAGCTTTAAGCCTTTTCATAACAAGACGGTGAGAGCCATTAAGATTCACGGCCTTCAGTCCAGAGGCTTCCATGAAAAAATGCTGAAATTCGCCATGGAGATTGGAATGCCGGGACTTGGTTATCTCGAGGTAGTGGCGGCAGGAAGCGCAGATACAGAAATGGCAGCAAGCGCGGAGGCAAGTGGTGTGGCAGCCACGGAAGCAGCAAGTGCAGCCACGGAAGCAGCAAGCGCAGCCATGGGAGCGGCAGGAAGCGCAGACGGCCTCGTCTACAAAGGCCCCATTGACAAGTTCATTCCCGATGAGCTTAAGGCGGAGCTGAGGGCGCTTGCGGGACTTGAAAAGGATGACACGATTTTCTTTATTGCGGATAAAAAGGCGCGGGCGGCCAGCCTTGCGGGGCAGATACGAAACGAGCTGGGGGAGAAGCTTGGCATTTGCGAGAAGAATGCTTACCGCTTCTGCTTTGTGAATGATTTCCCTATGTTTGAGAAAAACGAGGAGACCGGGAAAATTGAATTTACCCACAATCCTTTTTCCATGCCTCAGGGCGGTCTGGAAGCCCTTAACACGAAGGACCCGCTGGAGGTCTTGGCTTTCCAGTACGACATTGTGTGCAACGGTGTGGAGCTGTCCTCAGGGGCGGTTCGAAACCACAGCCTTGAGATTATGGTGAAGGCTTTTGAGATTGCGGGGTATGACGAGGAGGTTCTTAAGCAGAAATTCGGCGCGCTTTACAACGCTTTCCAGTTTGGAGCGCCCCCCCATGCGGGAATGGCGCCCGGCGTGGACAGAATGATTATGCTTCTGCGTAACGAGGAAAATATCAGGGAAATCATACCCTTCCCCATGAGCGGAAACGCCCAGGACCTTATGTGCGGCGCGCCGAATGAGGTGACGGAGCAGCAGCTTCGGGAAGTGCATATTAAGATAAGGCAGTAAGAAGCTTTCGCGAATAAGGAAGAATTGTACAAAAAATATAAAAATATTTGTGAACTATTAAACCTCCGGATTTGTGTTCTTCGGTTGACATAAAGGAAATTTACTTTATAATTTAATCCAACGCGGACTAAAATTTAAGTAAAATTAGCCTGACGTCCGCTGAAAAACAAATTCGGAGGTTTTTAAAATGGCAATAAGATGTTATGAAAATGTATCTGAGGCTGTAAAAAAGCTTATCAAGATAGATACGAAAAAGACCAGCTATGTGATTGGCGCGGTGGACGAGGAGATGTTCCCTGGCCATATCTATTATGGGGCCCTCTTAAATGATTATCATCTCGCGCATATTCTGCGCACGCAGGAGCCCCCTTTCATCCCTTCATTGCATAACCGGGAGCGCGCCTCCTTTCTGGACAGCTTTCCCATGGAATATCCCGCTCACGGTCTGGGGGATTACCGGGAGGACTGCATCAGCATAGAGACAAAGGGCGGAAACACGGGCCTGTCCCTGCAGTTTGTCTCCTGCAAAATTTATGAAGGAAAGCCCGGTCTTTCGGGGCTTCCGGCATCCTTTGGCGGGAAGGATGAGTGCACCAGCGTGGAAATTCTGTGCAGGGATTCCCATACGGGGCTGGAAGCCGTCCTTTTGTATACGGCCTTTGAGGAGGCGGACGTCATCACCAGAAGCGTGCGCATTGTCAACGGGGGAGAGGAATCCCTGTATCTTACAAAGGTTTACAGCGCCTGTCTGGATATGGACAACGAGGATTTTGACGTGGTGTCCCTTCACGGCTCCTGGGCGAGGGAGCGTCAGATACAGACTGTGCCTGTAAGCCGCGGAAAGTTCTGCGTGGAATCCGTGCGGGGAGAATCCAGCCATCAGGACCACCCGTTTATCGCGCTTATGGAAAAGGGGACGGGAGATGAGCACGGAAAGATTTACGCCATGAATTTTGTGTATTCCGGGAATTTCAAGGCCACCGTTCAAAACGACCAGTTCTGCCAGCTTCGCATGACAATGGGAATCCACCCGGAGGATTTCAAGTGGAAATTAGAGCCGGGGCAGGAGTTTCAGGCGCCTGAGGTTGTGATGGTTTATTCCGGGGAAGGGACGGGGAACATGACCAGAACCTTCCACGATTTTTACCGGAAGCACTTAATCAGAAGCCCTTATAAAAATCAGAAGCGTCCCATTTTGATTAACAACTGGGAGGCCACTTACTTTGATTTTAACACGGAAAAGCTGCTGGACATTGCAAGGCAGGCGTCAGCCCTTGGCATTGAAATGCTTGTGATGGACGACGGATGGTTTGGAAACCGCTTTGACGATAACCGCGCTCTTGGCGACTGGAAGGTAAACGAGGAAAAGCTTCCCGGCGGTCTGAAATATCTGGTAGACGAGGTGAATAAGCTGGGAATGAAGTTCGGCATCTGGTTTGAGCCGGAGATGATTTCTCCCGATTCCGACTTATACAGGGCGCATCCCGACTGGGCCATTGCCATCCCGGGGAGGGCGGGGAGCCTTAGCCGGAACCAGTATGTCCTTGATTTGACGAGAAGGGATGTGCTTGACTATGTTTATGAGAGTGTTGCGGGCGTGCTCCGCAGCGCCAACGTGGAGTATGTGAAATGGGACATGAACAGGCAGCTTACGGATTTGGGCTCCGCGAATCTTCCGGCGGAGCGGATGGGCGAGCTGTTCCACCGGTACATGCTCGGGGTTTATGAGCTGCAGGAGCGGATGCTGCAGGAATTTCCGAAGCTTCTTCTGGAAAACTGCTCCGGCGGCGGCGCGCGGTTTGACGCGGGAATGCTTTATTACAGCCCTCAGATATGGTGCTCGGACGATACGGACGCCATAGAGCGGCTGAAAATCCAGGAGGGGACGGCGTTTGTTTATCCCTTATCCACCATGGGCGCCCATGTGTCGGACTGCCCGAACCATCTGCTGCACAGAACGGTTCCCTTTGAGACCAGAGGGCATGTGGCGCTGGCCGGCACCTTTGGATACGAGCTGGACGTGACAAAAATTTCTAGGGAGGAGCGGGAGATGATTCCGGCCCAGACTGCCATGTATCATAAATACAACAATCTGGTGCGGGAGGGCGATTACTACAGAATTGCTTCCTACAGCGAAAACCATTATTATGACTGTTACGGTGTGGTGAGCAAGGATAAGAAGGAGGCTTTGTATACCTTTGTGCAGGTGCTGAACAGACCTAACGTCCACAGCAGGAAAATATGCTTTAAGGGCCTTGCGCCTGATAAAAAGTACAGAATAGAAGGAGAGGACGGGATTTATACCGGGGATATTCTTATGAAGGCCGGATATCTGGTGCAGAATCTGCCGGGAGACTTTCAGAGCAGGCTGATTCATATGACGGAGGTTCTGTAATTTTCCGGGGCGGAGAGCCGGGCGGCGCGGGGGATGTTTGCATTTTGGCAGCAGGCTTATGTAGGAGGTAAAAATGGCAAAGTCAGTAAAGCTTGCGGATATTGCCGAAAAATTGAATGTAAGTACGGTTACGGTTTCGAAAGCCCTGTCCGGCAGGAAGGGCGTGAGCGAAGAATTGCGGGAAAAAATCAGGACGCTGGCCCGGGAGATGGGATACCGCCCGCCTTCGGCGGAGAGAGATTTAAGTGCCGGGAAAGGCTTTAACATAGGCGTTATCATCTCGGAAAGATATCTGGACGGTCAGGAATCCTTTTACTGGAAGATGTATCAGGAAGTGGTGACAAAGGCAATTTCCAGAGAATCCTTTACCATGCTTGAGATACTGACAAGGGAGAACGAACGGAAACTGGAGCTGCCGAAGCTTTTGCAGGAGAAACGGGCGGACGGCCTTATTATTATCGGCCTGTTAAAAGAGGACTATTTTGACAGGGTCCAAAAAGAGAGCAAAATCCCGCTGATATGTCTGGACTTTTGCGACAGAAAGCATGAATGCGACGCTGTAATTACGGACAATTATTACGGAATGTACAAGCTTGCCAATTATCTGTTTGATATGGGCCATGAAGACATCGGATTTGTGGGGACGCTTTTGTATACCGGCAGTATTACGGACAGATATTTCGGATATTGCAAGGCGCTGATTGAGCACGGACGGGAGGTAAGGCGGGACTGGGTGATTGACGACAGGAACATGGATACGGGGTGCAGGGATGTCGGATTTCAGTTCAGGTTTCCCGACGAAATGCCCACCGCATTTGTATGCAACTGCGATATGACGGCAGGCCTTTTGGTGGAGGCGCTTCGGGAAAAGGGATACCGTGTGCCGGAGGATATTTCCGTGGTGGGGTTTGACAATTACCTTTATTCCGGCATCTGCAGCCTTGGGATAACCACCTGCGAGGTGGATATAAAGGAAATGGCGCGCGAGGCAGTTACCCGGCTTACCCAAAGGCTGGCGGGAGAAAGCTGCAGGCGGGGCGTTACTATTGTGGAGGGACATATGGTATTAAAGGAAAGCGTCAGAAGGCGCGCGGAAAAAGAAACTGTCTAGATGGCAGGAAAGATAAATATTGCGGGACAAATCGGTTTTTGCCGGTTTGTCCCGTTTTTTCGTGATAATGCATAAAGATAGTGCATAATAGTGCATAAATAAAAATAGAATATTATTAAATATGACAAAAATTAAAAATATGCATTAAAATGCTTTAAAAATACTTAAATAAGTGTTAAAATTCAAAATAGTTAAATTAGAAAATGCACTTTGATAATGCAAAATGGTGCAAATAGAATGAGGAGGGAAAATGGTTGAAATTATTATTGAGAAGGGAGAGGATGCAAAATGGCAGCAATTTCAAAAGCTCCGGCTGCGGAAACCTTTGGTGAAAAGGTTGCAAGGACAGGGAGAGAGATAGTAAAAAAACGATGGTTGTTTTTCCTGCTGATTCCCGGAATTTTATTTTTCGCAATTTTCAAGTACATACCGATATTCGGACTTAAGATTGCTTTCCAGGACTACAATCAGTATGACCCGTCGAAGAGCACCTGGGTCGGATTCCAGCAGTTTGTTGATTTGTTTTCAAAACAATCCTTTGTGCCGGTGCTCCGCAATACCATTGTAATCAGTCTGCTGAAGCTGATACTGGGATTCCCGATTCCGGTTATTTTAGCGCTTATGATGAATGAAATGAGGAGCCTTAAGTTTAAGAAGGTGTCCCAGACGCTTCTTTATCTGCCGCATTTTATCTCATGGGTTATTTTGTCCGGTATCATTATGACGCTGCTTGACCCGGACAACGGCATGATTACAAACTTCCTGCAGATGATTACCGGGCAGCGAATCATGGTGCTGACAGACTCCAGATATTTCGTCCCGATGCTGATTATCACGGACATTTACAAGGGACTTGGCTGGGGGACAATTATTTACTTTGCGGCAATCAGCGGGATTGACCCGGTTCTGTATGAGGCGGCGTCCATCGACGGGGCGGGCAAATGGAAGCAGGCGCTTAACATCACGCTGCCGGCCATCATACCGACCATTATCATTCAGTTTATTTTAAGCTGCGGCAATATCTTAAACGCCGGATTTGACCAGATATTTATGCTGTACACCTCGCATGTATATGATGTGGCGGATATTATCGACACCTACGTTTACCGGATGGGTATTATCAACAACGACTACTCGTTCTCCACGGCGGCGGGCATGTTTAAATCGGTGGTGGCCTTTGTGCTGATTGTCATAGTCAACACCATAGCAAAGAAGACCAACAATGAAGGACTGTTTTAGGGAAAGGAGGAGAGCGACATGAAAAATTCGACAATCGCCGGTACGACAATAAAAAGAAGCCAGGGCGAGAAGGTTTTCACGGTATTTAATTACATTTTTTTCACAGTGCTGAGCATTATTATGCTGTATCCTTTCTGGCATGTTATCATGATGTCCTTCAGCTCGGTAGAGGCTACGGCAAAGGGAGGGGTGTTCCTCTGGCCGCAGGGCTTTAATCTGGATACCTACAGCAAAGTGTTTAAAGACCCCTCAATCTGGAGCGGATATTTTACAACCATTATGGTGACCATTGCAGGAACGGGGCTTGGCACACTGTTTACGGCGACCACGGCATACCCTCTTTCCAAGAAGGACCTTCCTCTGGGAAAGACAATGAACCTGCTGATTCTGTTTACCATGCTGTTTTCAGGCGGTATGATTCCCGGATATCTGCTGATAAAGAACATGTATCTGATAGACAACCGCTGGTCGCTGGTTCTTCCGGGGTTAATCAGCGCCTACAACGTGATTATTATGCGGAGCTTTTTCTCCACGATTCCCGAGAGTCTGGAGGAGTCGGCAAGGCTGGACGGGGCAAACGACGTGACGATTTTTGCAAAAATTATTCTGCCCCTGTCCAAGGCCAGCATCGCAACCATTGCATTGTTTACGGCGGTAGGCTACTGGAACGACTATTTTTCCAGCGTACTTTACATCAACACCAAGAGCCGCTGGGCGCTGCAGGCGGTTCTGCGGTACATGCTTACCAACACCAATCAGGCCATGCAGTCCGCGGGCGTTACGGTGGCGGCCTCGACAAACGTAACCGCGGCAACCATCAAGGCAGCTTCCGTAGTTGTTGCCACCGTGCCGATTCTGTGCGTATACCCGTTCGTGCAGAAATACTTTGTAAAAGGCGTGATGATTGGCGGCGTGAAGGGGTAATAAAATTTATCAAATTAAACAGCATCTGCCCGGACAATGCCCGGAACGATTTCAGGATGCAAAGCAGCCGGAAATTGTTCCAGACAAAGGGGGATTGGGAGGGCGGATGCGGAACTCATGTGGTAAGGAGGGACCCGCAAAGCGGGAGGATTCCTTATCGCCAGGCAGACACCGGCGGACTTTGGTCCGCATGGAGTGTGTCTGCTCAAAAAGAAAAGGAGGAATTGTATTATGAGAAAGAGAGTATTAGCTCTTATGCTTGCCGGAGCCATGCTTACCGGTATGCTCACAGGCTGCGGAGGAAAGGGAGGCGGCGCAGCCACAGCAAACGCTGAGAAGCCGGCGCTTGCCGAGGAACCCATCGACGTCCTGAATCAGGAGGAAACCATGAAGATGAGCGTGGTGTGCCTTCAGGGCTATACCCAGCCGGACAGCGAAACCGAGAAATGGCTGGAGGAACGCTATAATCTGGATATTGAAGTGCTTGCCCTTCCGGGCTGGTCGGACGCCACCTCCAAGATTTCCCTTTTAATGGGCGACGAGACACAAAGACCGGATATCATCTGGTGGTGGAACATGGAGGCTGACTATACGAAATGGGTGGACGCCGGGCTTTTGGTAAACGTTGCGCCTTATATGGAAAGATACACCAACATGGTGGATTACTACAATTCCATTGACCCCGGCGTTATGTTCTACGCCTCAGGCGAGGACGGAGCCTGCTACCGGATACCGGGAGACGTTGCGGAACCCGCCTGCGAGACCCTCTGGATAAGGAAAGACTGGCTGGACAATCTGAATCTTGAGATTCCCACAACGCTGGATGAACTGGAAGATTGCCTGTATGCTTTTACCAACGACGACCCGGACGGCAACGGTGTGGACGACACCTACGGCTGGAACGGAGACGGTTATGACTACCGTACCTTCTGGCCCTGGATTCAGGGCTGCGGAGACGGCAACGGACGTATGGATTTCCTTCGTATGGAAGACGGCTCTTATATTTACGGCCCTACCACTGACGACTGCAAAGAATGGCTTGGCCGGGTGGCAAAGCTTTATGCAGACGGCGTGCTTGACCCCAGTATCATAACCGATACCGACCGCGACGAGGAGATGGCAAACGGCGGGTTCGGCGCAACCTACAGCTGGGTAATCTGGAATAATCCGTCAACCGGAACCATGCAGTCCTTCTACTCATCCAACCCGGATGCGGAATGGATTCCCATTGACATGGTGGCGGGAGACAACGGCAATCCTCAGGACGACCCCGCGTCAGTCAGCGCATGGTGCTATTTCGGAATCACCAACGTGTGCTCCGACCCGGAGAGAGCTTATGCAATCTGGGACGATATGGCGTCGGAAGAAAATTATATCCGCAGACGGTTCGGTGTGGAGGGGAGAGACTACAAGGATAACGGCGACGGCACCTATGAAATTATCCATGACAAGGACGGTTCCGAGAATACGGAGATGGGGCTTGGAATCGGTTTGTTCCAGGATTTATTCTCAAGGAAGGACGCCTGCAACATTGCCAATACGGCGGAGACCACGGAGTTGTTCGAAAAGGTAAAGAACAGCAGCCGTGACGCTTACACAAAGACCATCGAGAAGAAAAACCCTGACGCCTATGTTGTAAACAATGATGTGGGGACCGATATCGGCGATGCAATGAAGGAATACACCTGGGGGGTTATCGGCGGCGGGAAGTCGCTGGACGACTGGGACGCTTATGTGGCAAATATTGAAAGTCTGGGCATTCAGAAGGTAGTTGACGAGCTTACCGAAATTCACGGAGCGCAGGTGGAGGCCTACGATACGTATATGGCGGAACATGGAGAGTAAGGGACAGAAAAAAGAATGAGGTAGCGGAAAAGGCTTTCACCGGCTTGGCGGCTGGCGGAAGCCTTTTTGTAAATTTTGACCGCCGTCTGACACTGTGAGCGCTGGGAAGCAAATGTATAAAATTTGTAAAAGGTATGGCAAGCTGAATGAGTATGAGCTATAATTAATTTTAGTGTAATTTCATGAACAACTATTGGAGAGACATAAAAATGAGATACCATAACGCTATGAATATTTTTATTGTGGGCGGCGGGGAAATCGGTACCTCCCTTGCGGTACAGCTTGCAAAGGACGGGTATAAGCTCACTTTGATTGACCGGGAAGGGAGTATTGTCGATAACATGGGAAATACCGCCGACGTCATCTGCTATCAGGGAAACGGCGCTTCCTATGCCACGTTAAAGGAATTAAATGCCAGCAATGCCGATATGTTTATTGCGGTTACCAATTCGGACGAGCTGAATATCTTAAGCTGTATGACCGCCCATATGATGGGGGCGAAGCATACCATTGCAAGGGTGAGGGATGTGGACTATGCCAGCCAGAACCGCTTTTATAAGGACAAACTGGGGCTTTCCATGACTATCAATCCCGAGCTTGCAACGGCGCTGGAGGTTTACAGGCTGCTTCGTTTCCCTTTGGCTACAAGAGTGGAGGTTTTTGCAGGGGGCAGGGCCGAGCTGGTGGAAATGTCAGTGAAGGAAGGCTCCCCTTTAAGTGAAAAAACATTGATAGAGATTAACCAGAGCATGGGAATCAATCTGCTGATATGCGCGGTGGTAAGGGACGGCGAGGCGTTCGTTCCCAAAGGCGACACGAGGCTCCATTCAGGGGATATCCTCTACCTGACCGGGGCGGCGGAGGAATTCCGCAAGTCCTTCAAGAAGCTAAAGCTGCCGGTGAAGCCCCTGCAGAACGTTATGATTTCGGGAGGCGGCAGGATTTCCAGTTACCTTGCAAATGTACTGATTAAGCAGGGCGCCACGGTCACGATTGTGGAGAAAAGTAAGGCTCTGGCGGAGGAGCTTTCAGGAAACATACCGAAAGCGGCGGTGATGTGCGACGATACCCTTGCCTACTTCGATTCCATGTCCGGCTCCGATATCGCCAATACGGACGCGTTTATCGCCCTTACGGAAAACGACGAGTATAATCTGGTGGCGGCAATGTATGCGGAGTCCCAGGGCGTTTCAAAGGTGGTGTCCCGCATCAGCGCAAAGTCAAGGCTTAAGGTGCTGCAGCCGGGAAGCCGGATTTGTACGGTGTGCCGGGAGGACGTTGCGGCGGACAGGATTCTGGGCTACAGCCGTTCTCTTTTGAATGCGGAGGATAATGACGCAGTGGAATCGCTCTACCGTCTGATGGATGGTAAAATCGAATTCATCGAGTTCAAGATAGATGAAAATGACAGGAATCTGAATATTCCGCTTAAGGACTTAAGGCTGAAAAGCGGGATACTGCTCGGCTGTATCATGAGAGGAAGCAAGACCATCATTCCCCGCGGCGACGATGTGCTGATGCCCGGCGATATGGCGCTGGTGGCGACTATAGGAAGACAGATTGTGCGTCTGGAAGACATTTTTCAAACATAAGGACTTTACGTCTGCAGGAATCTGAAAATTGATTCCCGCAGGTAACGGGCGGGCGGCGTCCGGCGGGCAGCCGGCAGCTGCTGCAGACTACAAATTTGAAAAAATGGCGGAAAGGCGTTAGGTCATGAACAAGAGAATTATTGTCAGTACGATTGGCAAAATTATACTTCTGGAGGTTTTGCTGATGATACCGGCGCTGCTGGTGTCGCTTATTTACGGGGACGGGGATACCATGGGATTTCTGATTACCATGGTTCCGGCGGGAATCGCCGGGGCGGCGTTTACGTCCGTAAAGCAGTCCGGCCAGAGAATGAGCAGCCGGGACGGCTACTTTATTGTAGCCTCGGCCTGGATTTTGATTTCCGTAATTGGCGCGCTGCCCCTTTATATCAACGGCGGCTTTGCCTCCTACTGGGACGCGCTGTTTGAGATTGTTTCGGGCTTTACCACCACGGGGGCGTCCATCCTGGCCGCGCCGGAGGAGCTGGGGCACGGCGTTTTGTTCTGGCGGAGCTTCACCCACTGGATAGGCGGCATGGGCGTGCTGGTGTTCCTCCTGATGGTGATGCCCATGGAAAATGATAATTCCATGCATCTGGTGCGGGCAGAGGTGCCCGGGCCCACCGCGGGAAAGCTGGTGCCGAGGATGCGCACCACTTCCATGATTCTGTACGGCATTTACGGAATCATGACGCTGATTCTAGTAGTGCTTTTGTGCCTGTTCGGCATGAAGCCCTTTGACAGCTTCTGTATTGCTTTCGGAACGGCCGGTACGGGAGGCTTTGCGGTATCCAGCGCCGGGATTGCGGGTTACAACAGTCTGGCAATCGAGGTGACGCTGGGAATTTTCATGCTCCTGTTCGGGGTGAATTTTACGGTGTATCATCTGATTATGCTGCGGAAAATAAAGGACGCCCTGTTTATGGAAGAGGTGAGGGCTTATTTTGCGATTGTGGCTGCCGCCACGGTCGCCATCACATGGAATATTTTAAGCTTTGCCGGAGGTCTTGGGAACGCGCTCAGACAGGCTTTTTTCCAGGTGACAAGCATCATTACCACCACGGGCTTTGCAACGGTGGATTTCGAGCTCTGGCCGGAGTTTTCCAAGCATATGCTTCTGCTTTTAATGGTGGTGGGCGCCTGCGCCGGTTCCACGGGCGGCGGAATGAAGGTGTCCAGAGTCCTAATCATCGTAAAGTCGTTTGTGGCGGAAATCAGGCAGATTATTAATCCGAAAGCGATTGTGACCGTTCGGGTCAACGGAAAGCCGGTGGACAGGAAAACCTTAAGCTCCACGAGAATATATGCCGCGGCGTATATGTTGCTGCTTTGTTTGTTTACGCTGGTGATTTCACTGGACGGGTTTGATTTTACCACCAATTTTACCGCTGTCCTTTCCTGTTTTAACAATATCGGGCCGGGACTTAACAAGGTGGGGCCCATGGCGAATTTCAGTATTTACTCGGACTGGGCAAAGGTGGTTTTATCCTTTGCCATGCTGACGGGAAGGCTGGAGATTTTCCCCATGTTCCTTCTGTTTGCAAGGTCGGCTCACGACAGGTAAGAATGTATAAAGAACAAAAAGGGGGTATGTTATGGCAAAATTATGGATGAGGATGGAGAAGCTGAAAAAGTATATCCATGTAATCAGTCAGGCGCTGGAGCTGCTTGCTGCCGGGCTTATGCTGGTGGGGATAGTTTTTACGGTAATCGGGATTTTCAAAAATCACGAGCTTTTCGGCCATCTGCTGACAGACACTTCTCTGTTCAGGGAGTACATGGAGCAGATATTTATGCTGGTTATCGGCGTCGAGTTTCTGGTGATGCTGTGCCGCCCGAACTCGGAAAACGTCATGGAGGTGCTGATTTTCCTTGTAGCCCGTCACATGATTGTGGGGGAAACCACTTCCTTTGAGGATTTTGTGTCGGTGGTGAGTATAACGATTCTGTGCGTTGTGCGAAGATATCTTCGGATTAACAATGAAAAACGCGGGGAAAAGAGCGAGGAGGAATACATTACGGAGGCGGAAAAGAAAGAATAGGGAGATTGCATTTTCTTCCAAACAGTGTTATTATTTTAACGATGTGAAAATCACAGGGTTTTACAGGTAAAAAGCGGTTTGTGTCCGCGCGGCCCGCAAACGCTTTCCATAGAAACAGCCGTGCAGAAATGAGGAGACCAATGAGTAAGACATTCGCTGATTTAATTGCCAAAGTCAATGAATGCGGCACAAAGAAAGTCGCTGTGGCGGTAGCCCAGGATTCTGCCGTGCTTGAAGCCGTTAAGGCAGCCAAAGAAAGAAAAATCGCCGACGCCGTTTTGGTTGGCGACGAGAAGAAAATCCGTGAAATCGCCGATTCCCTTTCCATGGATTTGAGCGGTTTTGAAATTATCAATGTGGAGGATGTGACCGAAGCGGCCCGCATTGCCGTGAAGCTGGTTCATGAAGGCAAAGCCGACATGTACATGAAGGGCCTGATTGACACCAAGGGCTTCCTTAAAAGCGTTCTGGACAAGGAAGTCGGGCTTCGTACCGGAAAGCCTTTATCCCATGTATGCGTATTTGACATCGAAGGCATCGACCATCTGCTTTTCTTAACCGACGTTGCGTTTATTCCTTATCCTACGTTAGAGGATAAAGTACATATTATCAACAACACACTGGAAATCACCAGAGCCTGCGGTATCGAGAACCCCAAGGTTGCCCCTCTTGCGGCGGTTGAGGTAATCAATCCCAAGATGCCCGCCACCGTGGAAGCCGGAGAGCTTACGCGGATGAATAAAGAGGGCGAAATCACAGGCTGTATCGTTGATGGTCCCTTGTCCTTAGACCTTGCCATCGACGCGGAAGCGGCAAAGCATAAGGGAGCTACAGGCAGAGCTATTCAGGGCGACGCCGATATCCTTCTTTTCCCGGACATCCACGCCGGCAATCTGGTATACAAATGTCTGGTTCACACGGCAAAGGTGGTTAACGGAAATATCCTTACAGGAACGAAAGCACCCGTTATCCTGACTTCCCGTTCCGACGACTTCGAAACCAAAGTAAATTCCATCGCCCTTGGCGCCGTTGTGGCCGAGGCTATGAAAAATCAGTAACAGCGTAAGCCCACACGGCGCACAAATCGGATTGCGGACACAGAATGTGGCCGAAAGCCGATTTATTTCAGGTGTGCCGGAAGGGCTGTAGCGGGACTCATAATAGGAGAAAGAGATATGTCTGTAAAAAGCTTAATCATCAACCCCGGTTCCACCTCCACCAAGATTGGTGTTTTCGAGGATGAGACCTTATTATTTGAAGAAACCCTTCGCCATTCCACAGAGGAAATTGCAAGCTATGCGTCGATTGTTGACCAGAAGGATTTCCGCAAACAGATTATACTGGATTTATTAAAGGAAAAAGATTTTGACATCAACTCTCTGCAGGTAGTAGTAGGCCGCGGCGGTATGTTAAAGCCCATTCCCGGCGGAACCTACGCTGTAAGCGACGCGCTTTTAGAGGATTTGAAAATCGGAGTTCAGGGACAGCACGCTTCCAACTTAGGCGGTATCCTTGCAAGGGAAATTGCCGACGCCATCGGCGTTCCCTCCTACATCGTAGACCCTGTGGTTGTGGATGAGCTGATGCCGATTTCCAGATATTCCGGCGTTCCCGAGCTTCCGCGAACCAGCGTGTTTCATGCGCTGAATCAGAAGGCCGTTGCAAAGCGTTATGCGAAGGAGCAGGGGAAGGCTTACGATTCCCTGAATCTTGTGGTCGTTCATATGGGCGGCGGTGTTTCCGTAGGCGCTCATGAAAAGGGAAAGGTTGTTGACGTCTTCAACGCGCTTGACGGCGACGGCGCATTCTCCCCTGAAAGAGCAGGGGCGGTTCCCACCGGCGCATTAATTAAAATGTGCTTCTCGGGTCAGTATACCGAGAAGGAGGTTTACAAAAAGGTGGTTGGAAACGGCGGCTTTAACGCTTATGTGGGCACCAACGACATGCGCGATGTGGAAAAGATGGTTCAGGAAGGCGACGCAAAGGCAGCCGAGGTCCGCGAGGCTTTCATCATGCAGGTTGCCAAAAACATCGGCTCCATGTCCTGCGTCCTTAAAGGAAAGGTGGACCAGATTATTATTACCGGCGGAATCGCCTACGATAAGGTGGTTGTTGCCGGACTTACGGAGAGAGTCGGCTTTATCGCTCCCATCACCGTGTATCCCGGCGAGGACGAGCTGCTTGCCCTTGCCCAGGGCGCGCTGCGCGTGATGAACGGCGAGGAAAAGGCGCTTGATTATTAATGATTTGAGAAAAAGCCCCGTTACAGGCGCAGAGTCATTCTGTGCGCAGCGCCTGTAACGGGGTATTCTTTATACAGAAATCAATTTTCCGCGGAACTGTTATATTTGGCGGAACAACCTGTACATAATAGTTGAATATAACCCGCAAATCTGCTAAAATACAGTTTATGGTTTTAGTGTGTAGAAGAAAGAAATGTAAATCCGCACCGTACGGCGGGCTTTAAACAGTATCGGGATTTGAAGCAGGGCGGCGCGGAAGCGAGGTAAGAGAATGAATTTAGTCCAGAAGGTGTTCGGCACCCACAGCGAGAGGGAGCTGAAACGAATAGAAAGTACCGTAAAGGCCATTGAGGATTTGCGTCCGGCCATGCAGGCGCTGTCGGACGCGGAGCTTTCCGCAAAGACGGAAGAATTTAAAAAACGCCTTGGCGAGGGGGAAACCCTTGACGATTTGCTTCCGGAAGCCTTTGCGGCGGTGAGGGAGGCGGCAAGGCGGGTGCTCAACACAGAGCACTACAGAGTGCAGTTAATCGGCGGGATTATCCTGCATCAGGGCCGTATTGCGGAAATGAAAACCGGTGAAGGCAAAACCCAGGTGGCGACGCTTCCGGCTTATCTCAACGCGCTGGAAGGAAAGGGCGTCTGCGTGGTAACGGTCAACGATTACCTTGCCAAACGTGACTCCGAGTGGATGGGCGAAATCTACAAATTCATGGGGCTTACGGTGGGCGTCGTCTTAAACAGCATGAAATCCGACGAGCGGCGGGAGGCTTATAACTGCGACATCACCTATGTCACCAACAATGAGCTGGGATTTGATTATCTGAGAGACAATATGGTGATTTACAAGGAGCAGCTTGTACTCCGCAGCCTCAATTACGCAATTATCGACGAGGTGGACTCGGTTCTCATCGACGAGGCCAGAACGCCTCTTATCATATCCGGCCAGAGCGGCAAATCCACCCGGCTTTACGAGGTCTGCGACGTGCTTGCCAGACAGCTTAAGCGCGGCGAGGACATGGAGGACTTATCCAAAATGGACGCCATCATGGGCGTGGAGCGGGAGGAAACCGGCGACTTTATCGTCAATGAAAAGGACAAGGTGGTGAACCTTACCGCCCAGGGCGTTGACAAGGTAGAGAAATTCTTCCAGATAGAAAATCTGGCGGACCCGGAAAATATTGAAATCCAGCACAATATGCTTCTGGCTCTTCGTGCAAACAATCTCATGTTCCGGGACCAGGACTATGTGGTAAAGGACGACCAGGTACTGATTGTAGACGAGTTTACCGGACGTATCATGCCGGGCAGACGGTACTCCGACGGTCTCCATCAGGCGATTGAGGCAAAGGAGCATGTGAAGGTAAAGAGGGAAAGCAAGACCCTTGCAACCATTACCTTCCAGAACTTCTTCAATAAATTTGACAAAAAAGCAGGCATGACGGGTACCGCCCTCACGGAGGAGCGGGAATTCCGGGACATTTACGGGATGGACGTCATTGAAATTCCCACCAACAAGCCGGTTGCAAGGAAGGATTTGCAGGACGCGGTATATAAGACCAGAAAGGAAAAGCTCCACGCAATCGTGGAGGCTGTGAAGGAATCCCATGCAAAGGGACAGCCGGTGCTGGTAGGCACGATTACTATTGAGGCTTCCGAGGAGCTTTCAAAGCTTTTGACGAAGCAGGGAATCCAGCATAAGGTGCTGAACGCCAAGTTCCATGAACTGGAGGCGGAAATCGTTGCCGACGCCGGTATTCACGGCGCGGTTACCATTGCCACCAACATGGCTGGCCGTGGTACGGATATCAAGCTGGACGACGACGCCAAGGCTGCCGGAGGACTTAAGATTATCGGCACCGAGCGCCACGAGTCCAGGCGGATTGACAATCAGCTCCGGGGCCGTTCCGGCCGACAGGGAGACCCGGGCGAATCCAAGTTTTATATTTCCCTGGAGGACGATTTGATGCGTCTTTTCGGCTCCGAACGTCTGATTAATATGTTTAACGCCCTTGGTATTCCCGAAAATCAGGAAATCGAGCATAAGATGTTAAGCAACGCCATTGAGTCCGCGCAGAAGAAAATAGAAAACAACAACTTCGGTATCAGAAAGAACCTCCTTGAATACGACCAGGTGATGAACGAACAGAGAGAAATCATCTACGAAGAAAGACGCCGGGTATTAAACGGGGAGAGCATGAGAGACGCCATCTACAAGATGATTACGGATATCACGGAAAATGCGGTGGACATTGCAATCGGGGACGACACGGACTTTGACGAGTGGAACCTGGATGAACTAAACACCCTGCTTCTGCCCACAATTCCTTTAAAGCCCGTTAACAGGGGAAGGATAAATACTCCGAAGAAGAACGCCTTAAAACAGCAGTTGAAAGAGGAGGCCGTGAAGTTTTACGAGGCGAAGGAAGCGGAATTCCCTGAGCCGGAAGCCATCCGCGAGTTAGAGCGCGTGATTTTGCTTAAGGTGATTGACAGAAAGTGGATGGACCACATCGACGATATGGAACAGCTCCGCCAGGGCGTGGGTCTGCAGGCCTACGGACAGAGGGACCCGCTGGTGGAATACAAGCTCAGTGGCTATGAAATGTTTGACGAAATGACCCAGAATATCTGCGAGGAGACGGTGCGGCTCCTGTTCCATGTGAGAGTGGAGCAGAAGGTGGAAAGAGAGCAGGTAGCAAAGGTGACCGGCACCAACAAGGACGATTCCGCGGCGAAAGTGCCCGTAAAGCGGGCGGCCGTGAAGGTATATCCCAACGACCCGTGTCCCTGCGGCAGCGGCAAGAAATATAAACAGTGCTGCGGAAAGGGCGCAAAGTAAAAACAGTAATTCAAAAACAATAACTCAAAAACAGCAGATGCCTGAAAGCGCACGGAAGGATTTACGGACACGAAAGCGGCTGGAAATTCTTCCAGACTTATGTGTGATGAAAGGCGTCTGCGGAACTTAAAATAAGAGAGGCGGTGTCGCGAAGTGGTAGAGTTAGACCAGATGAAATTTGAACTGCAAGCTTACAAAAGCCCTTTAGCGGAAGTGAGGGATTCACTTTAACTTAGCTGACAGGGCGAAGAAGATTGAAGAGCTGGAAAGAGAAATGGAAGCTCCCGGATTCTGGGACGTTCCTGAAATTTCCAACAAAAAGATGAAAGAACTGAAAGACTTAAAGGATACAGTGGAAAGTATCCAGAGTCTTGAAAGGCAGTACGAGGATATTGAAACCCTGATTGAGATGGGCTACGAGGAGGAGGACGAAGGTCTTGTGGCAGATATCCGGGCGGAGCTGGATGATTTTATCAGCACCTTTGAGGATATCAGGGTAAGTACGCTGCTTTCCGGGGAATACGACGCCGATAACGCCATCCTTAAGCTGAACGCGGGAGCGGGCGGCACGGAGAGCTGCGACTGGTGTTCCATGCTTTACCGTATGTATACCAGATGGGCGGAGCGCAAGGGCTTTAGCGTGGAGGTGCTGGATTATCTGGACGGCGACGAGGCCGGCATCAAGTCGGTGACCTTTCAGGTAAACGGAATCAACGCCTACGGCTATCTGAAATCGGAAAAGGGTGTCCACAGACTGGTGCGGATTTCCCCCTTTAACGCGCAGGGCAAGAGGCAGACCTCTTTTGTATCTCTGGACGTGATGCCGGACATCGAGGAGGACGTGGACGTGGAGGTCAACGAGGACGACCTTCGGATTGACACCTACCGAAGCAGCGGCGCCGGCGGCCAGCACATCAATAAGACTTCCTCGGCCATTCGCATTACCCATATTCCCACCGGAATCGTGGTACAGTGCCAGAATGAGCGCTCCCAGTTCCAGAACAAGGATAAGGCCATGCAGATGCTGAAAGCCAAGCTGTATCTTCTGAAAAAGGAGGCCAATGCGGAGAAGCTTTCGGATATCCGCGGGGAAGTGAAGGATATCGGATGGGGCAATCAGATTCGCTCCTATGTGATGCAGCCTTACACCATGGTGAAGGACCACAGGACGAATGCGGAGACAGGAAACGTGGATTCCGTCATGGACGGGGCCCTGGATTTGTTTATCAATGCTTATTTAAAATGGAGTAACAACAAGGAGCCGTCAAATTGACGGCTCCTGTTTCTCTCTTTATTTCCGCTCTGTCAGGGCAAGGAAATTCTTTGGGGAAATCCCGTAAAATTTGCGGAAGCATTTGCTGAAATACCCGGAGTCTGTAAAACCGCATAAAGACGCGGTATTCTGGACGGACGGCGACTGTGAAAGAAGCAGCTCTTTTGCCTTTTGCATACGGAAGTTATTGATATACGCCGTAAGCGTTATATGGGTCTCCCGGCTGAACAGAGTGGACAGGTACTGGGGATTCATATAAAAATGAGAGGCGATTGTTTCCAGACGTAAATCCGGGTGGCTGTAATTTGAAGCAATGTAGTCCTGGACTTCCTTTATGAAGGAGGCCGATTCAGGCTCTTTGCTCCGGGAGATTTCTGCAAGGACATTGGAATATGTTTTTGAAACCAGCTCCGCCAGTTGCCCGATATTTTCGCAATTCTGGTAGGTGCCATAGGCGTCCTGTAAAATGGACGCGGTTTTATTATGACAGCCGCACTCGCATACGAAACTGTCTAAGACCGTGAAAAATGATAACGCAATATTCCAGATTTGCCGGATGTGGAGGTTTTGGGCCTGCATTTTGCCAAAGTATTCGGAAAAGTAATCCAGAAGGCGGCTTTCGTTTTTCTGCCGCAATAAAATCATAATTTGCCCGTAGGTATCTGCATTGACATAGAAATCTGCGCTTTCGTCCCCCTTGTGGAAAATCCGGTAAGGCGAGGAAGCGTTGAAGTAATTATTGTGCAGGGCAGACAGGGATTCTTCATAGGAAACACGGATTCCCCGAGTGCCGGCATGGGCGGTTCCGGCAAAAAAAGTGCAGTCTGTATGGGCAGTCTCCTGCAGAATCCGGGACAGGCTGATGCAGAGCAATTCCAATGAGCCGAAATCCCCGTTGCTATTGCCGAGGATGATATATTGGTGCAGTCTGGAATAATCAATATACAGCAAAAACGGATAAGCGGGGCTGAGAATTTCCGTACTAATATTTTCCACGATGGAGTGGAGAAGGGAACAATCCGATTCCGCTTCGCAGAACGGCGGATTTACTTTATTGATTCTTACAAGGAGCACCAGATAATATTGCGTCTGTGTGATTCCCATTTGACTTTGAAGGACGGAAAATTCTTCCTGCTGAAAATTCCCGGCAATTATTTTGTGGAAGAAGTTTAAGGTCAGCTGCTGCTTATATATATTTTCTTTTTGGAAATAATCGCTGATAAAGTACTGCCTGCTGTTTTCTTCGTCAATTTTAACGCTGAGCTTTTCAAGGCACGACAAAAGCTCCTGATTATCCAATGGCTTTAGAAGATAGTCTTTTACGCCGAGGGAAATCGCCTGTCTTGCGTATTCAAAATCCCCGTAGCCGGTCAGCAGGATAAATTTTGTCACGGGCCGGTCGGCGGTCAGTTTTCGTATCATTTCCAGCCCGTTCATTGCGGGCATGGAGATATCGACAAGGGCGATATCCGGCTTTAATGATGTGATTAAATGAATACCGGATATTCCGTTATTTGCTTCCCCTATTATCCTGAAATCGTTTTGCTTCGCTATAAAATTGCAGACAGCTTTTCTGAAAAATATCTCATCGTCAATAATTACCAGTGTTTTCAATTCCGTCTCCTCCTTTTGGCAGTTTAATAATCACGGCGGTTCCAATCCCCTCTCTGCTTTTTACGGAAAGACCGTAATTCTTTCCATAAAGCAGCGTAATCCGGTGGTGGACGCTTGGAAGTCCGATTGATTTTTGGGATGTAATGCTTTGGCTGATTGATTTTTCCAGTGAAGACAGCTTATCGGGCGGGATGCCCTTTCCGTTGTCCTCCACAGAGATTATTATGGAATCCTGAGCGCATTGTATCTGCAGGCGTATATGGCATTTGGTGTGGGCCAGAGCATGGACAAAAACATTTTCCACAATCGGCTGCAGGGTCAGCTTGGGAACTTTGATATTCCAGTCCGGGCAGGATTTGTCGCAGATGATTTCATAATCGACAAATTCCATAAACCGGAGATTTTGTATGTAAAGGTACTGCTCCGTCAGCAAAAGTTCGTCCTTTAAGGGAATGATGAACTGTCCCCTGGACAACAGGTTCCGGTAAAAGGACGACATGGACGCGACGGCCTTTCCGGCGGTTTCCGGCATATCCAGCTCAATTAAGGATTTGATGGTATTCAGCGTATTGTATAAAAAGTGCGGGTTTATCTGGGATTGCAAAAGCTGGATTTCCATTTTTTGCTTTGCGTTTTGTTCTTCATAGATATTCTGGAGAAGCGCCTGGATTTTTTGCATCATCAAATTAAACTGGTCATACAATACAGCCAGTTCATCCCGGGAATAATAGTCGGCGGCAATATTTAAATTTCCCAGAGCAGCCTCCATTTTTGATGCCAGCCGCTGGATGGGCGAGGTAACGGTTTTGGTGCATAATATAGAGAAGACAAACGACAGTAAAAGCAGTATCACGGAAATGATGATGATATTCTTAAGTATCATAACGTGCTCTATCGTAAGGCTTTCAAGGGGAATCAGATTGATTATGTGCCAGTTTAAAGGCGCGTACTCCTTTCGGATTAAAAGGGTTTCGACACCGTTTACGGAAGCAATCTGGCAGTCGTTTTTTTCAAACAGCGCCAAATCGTCCGGGCTGATGCCTGTATAATCCCCAAAGGAAGAATAGATGCCTTCCGATGTGGAAGAAGAAAGAATCCGGTTGTCCTCATCAACAATAAAAAAGTTTTTCAGGTCGTCATCGGGCAGATTATGGAAGGAGGCTGAAATATTTGTTTCCCGGATAAGAAGGACTAAAGCGCCAAGGTATTTCGTGTTGTCGATATCGGTAATCGACTTTAAAGCCACAAAAACAGGTTCGCCATTTACGGGGAAAGGGCCCAGAAACTGAAAGGAAAGGTTGCGTCTCAGGCTATCCAGCTCGCTGGCCAGAAAGGGAAAGACATCTTCCGTCTCGGTGGTGCTGCTGTGGAACCAGTGATTTTCAGTGTCCAGGATATCCCATGCATAAATATTTTTATGAAGCCCGATGATGCGCTGCGCCTGATTGGTCAATTCCGTATTAGCCCAAAAACGTTTTATTTCCCTGTCGGGGACGGTGGGGTTTTCCTTTAAAATATTGGCAATACTGCTGCTGATGGAGAGGGTAACCGCATAATCGGAAATATGGTCGATTTTTTCCCCGAGATTATTGGTAATTAATTCCAGCTGTTGCCGGCTGGATTTGGTCGCCCTGTCAATTAATATTTTCTTGGACGAATTGTAAAATGCCACGGAGGTAATCAGAAGAATCAGGCTGCTGAGCAGGGAATAAGTGAGCAGCAGCCTGCGCTTCAAAGTGATTTTCTGGAAAAGAGACAGGATAAGGTTTTTTGCCGGATTCATATTTTCCCTTTCATAAGGCAGCGTTAAAATTTGATAACTACATTATATAATGACGAAAAAATCCATACAAGCAATCCGGAGAGTATGAGAAAATATTCCAACCGAACTGAAAAATTTCCATATATTTTATCAGTTTCACTGTCTATAATGAGACATCGAAAGGGAAATACAGTTACGGTTTCTCTTAAAACCCGGGTGAGAAAAAACATATGGAGGGAAAGAACATGAAAAAGAAATTGGTGATGTTATTAACATCATTGGCAACATGCGCGGCATTAATGGCGGGCTGCGGCGGCGGAGAGGAAACGGCTCCCGCGGAGCAGACACAGTCAGAATCAGGCAGTACTGCCGATAACGGTTCGGGCAAGGAAGAACCGCTGGTTATCAATTACATCAGCGCAAGGGGCGAGACGGACGCGGCGCTTAAAGCTGTAAAAAAGTTAGCGGAGGATTATAAAAAGGAGCATCCGAATTTTGAATTCAATGTAGAGTCTGTGGCTGACAGAGCGACTTATCTGCAGAAAATCAAAATTCTGGCTTCCAGCAATGAACTGCCGGACTGGTTTGACGCGGACCCGGAAGCTTTTTTTGAGGGGCTTTGCAGAAAAGACTTAATCTACAGCGTGGACGAGCTTTACGAGGAACTGGGCATTTCGGACAGATTTTTTGATATTGCCCTCGACTATCCCAGATTCAGCGACGGAAGCAATTATCTGATGACCTGGCAGGGCAATGTGGAGTACTTCTGGTATCACACGGATATGTTCGAACAGGCGGGCATCACGGCCGCTCCCAAAACCCTGGACGAGCTCCTCGAGGCCTGCCGGAAGCTGCAGGACGCGGGCATCACGCCGATTGCAGCGGGAAATTACGATATGATAATGAGATATCCGGCTTTTAAGGCGTTCCGTCTGGAGGGGAATGATTTTATTGACAATGCAAGAATGGGAAAAGAAAAGTTCAGCTCTGACACCGGTATCAAGACCGCGGAGTATGCGCAGAAAATTATGCAGTATTACAGCGAAGGGTGGACAAATTCGGACGCCACGGCTCAGATGGATTTATTTTTGAATAACGGAGCGGCAATTCTTTATACAGGTACCTGGGATACGCCGGATTTGGTGGATGAAAACGGCGAGCTGAAAGAGGGAATTTCAACCTTTAAGCTTCCGGTAGATGTGGAAGGAACCGCAACGGGAGAAAATGATTATTATGCAAACTGCGGCATCGGAACGGCAGTCCTGAAGGAGTCCATGACGCCTGCAATGAAGGATTTTATCGCCTATATATGGGATAATTATGCAGACACCGCAATGTATGAGTTCAACATGCTTCCGTCCATGATGCCCAGCAACCCGGAACAGCTTCCCGGTCTGACACAGCAGATTTTAAGCGACCTTGAAGCCTGCGGAACATTTGCCCAGTGCTGGGACGTACGTCTGGACCCTTCTACCAATGAAGTGTACAGGAAGGAGCTGGCCAGTCTCGGTATGATGGAAAGCACGCCGGAAGAATTTTGTGAAAATATGGACAAGGCGGTTGCCCAGTATGCAGCGGATTACTTTGATACGGCAGAATAGGGCATGACAAAGACAGGGCGGCATAAACGAAGAAATCTTATGCCGCCCGTTGCTGACAAATGGATGTCCGGCGAAGGCCGGCGTCCGTTGTTTGGACAGGAGGTAAAAATGAATCCAAAGAATAAAATCCAGCCCCTGATATTTGTACTGCCTGCATTTGTCGTGTATATGCTGACGGTGATTTTCCCTATTTTATGGTCCATGGGCTACAGCCTTTTTTCGTGGAACGGCATCAATGATATGAAGTTTGTGGGGTTAGATAACTATGTGCGGATGTTTACGGATAAAACTTTTCTCGGCGCAGTTGTAAACAATCTGAAATTTGTGCTGTTAGGGAGCGTATTCCAGCTTACGGTGGGATTGTTTCTTGCAATTTTGCTGTCACATATTACCAAAGGCGGAAATCTGTTAAGGGTTATCTATTTTATCCCGTGTATTATTTCCTCTATGGCAATCTGCCAGGTCTTTTCCAAGATGCTGTCCGCCCAGCCCCAGGGACTGGTCTGTTATCTGATGGAAAAGATGGGAATGGAGCCCTTTGCGCTTCTTGCCAACTCCAGAACGGCTTTGATTACGATTACGCTGATTGACGGATATAAATATTGCGGCCTGTATATGATTATTTTTTATTCCGCCTTTGTATCCATTTCCAAAGACGTGCTGGAGGCGTCCATTGTGGACGGGTGCAATTTGCTGCAGCAGTACCGTTACATTAAGCTGCCCCTGATTAAAAATATTTTCAGCATTGTGGTGGTTATGCTTGTGAACGGATGCCTGAAAACATTTGATGTGTTTTATATTCTTGATAATAAATCCGCGTCTACGGAAATGGTTGCGACCTATATGTACAAAACCGCATTTAACGCTGTTGACTTCGGATACGGGAGCACCCTGGCGGTGTTTCTGGTGGTTGAATGCCTGGCTGCCGTGTTTGCGGTCCAGAAATGCCTTGGCTCTGCGAAAGGAGATGAAGCGGAATGATACGCTCGAAAAAGAATATCGTGCTGCGCATAATTTTCTATGCGGTAATTCTTGTTTTTGTGGTGGTGCAGATATATCCCATTTTCTGGGTCGTATGTTCGAGCCTGAAAACGCCTGATGAAATGAGATACACGGCGCAATATGCGCTGCCGTCCGGCTTTTACCCCGGCAATTATATCAGCGCATTTACAATATCTTCTATTCCGAGATATTTTATCAACAGTACGGTAGTCGCCGTGCTCACGCTAATCGGGATTGTTTTACTGGGTTGCCCCGTGGCTTTTGTGATTAGCAAGGTGAGAATAAAGCATGCGGACGCGCTTATGGGATTTTTCCTGTTCGGGATGATGATTCCGATTTTTGCCTGCTTAATTCCCATGTTCCAGATTTACAATGCGCTGGGACTTAGAAATACCTATTGGGCTTTGGTGATTCCGCAGGTCGGGTTCGGGCTGCCTATGTGCATTTACCTGTATACCGGTTTTTTCAAATTTATGCCCGATTCTTTGCTGGAAGCGGCGGTTATCGACGGGGCGGGGATGGGAACGGTATTTGGAAAAATAGTGCTGCCTATGGCGAAGAATACCACAATGACGGTACTGACTTATAATTTTGTATTTGTCTGGAATGAGTTTACATACGCAAATACGTTTATTTCTTCTTCTGATATGAAGACCTTGCCGGTGGGGCTGAACGACTTTGTCGGGCTGTTTGGAAGGGTGGACTGGGGAAGCACTTTCGCTGCGATTGTAATCTCGATTCTGCCGACGTTAATCGTTTATTTCATATTAAATAAAAATATTATAGAAGGAATGGCTGCAGGCGCAGTCAAAAGCTGACAGGAGGTGCTTATATGGAACAAATAATCAGTTTACAAAAAGGATGGAAGGTTCTTCAGGATGTCCATGATATCGGTGAAAAAACAGGTCTGTACCGGCAGTATGAAAGCAGTACGGACATTGGCACACAGATTTCGGAATGGGAGCCTTTGGAAGAATTGAAGCATCTGCAGCTTCTCTATGCAAATCAGCCTTATTTCGGGAGGGAACTGCGGTATTTTAATCAGGCGCCATGGTGGTACTGTCTGGAATTTGACATTCCCGGAGAAGATTACGAGAGTATGCTCATACGATTTACGAATGTGGATTATTATGCAAAGGTATGGCTGAACGGGAAGCTTTTGGGAGAGCACGAAGGGTACTCGGCGCCGTTTTCCTTTGAGACAAAAGGGATTGCAAGAGAAGGGGAAAAAAATTATCTTATCGTTAAGGTAAGCTCCCCGTGGGATGAGGAAGTGGAGCAGGACGGACAGGTATCAAGGACGATGCTTGTTAAGAGAAATATGGTAAAAGGAACCTATGAGCATTCAGACACCTTTATCCAGCGAGATGTGAATCCGGTAGGGATTTACGGAAAAGTGGAGTTACTGCTTTCAAAGGCCGGCGCGATAGCCGGGGACGTGGAAGTGGATTATAAGCTCGATGTTGACGGCGGCAAGGCTGACGTTACTGTCGGCACAGCATTACATTGCCTTAAGGAAGGGCAAAAGTATGCAATCACAGTTACCATAAGGGAGAAAGATTCCGGGCTGGTAAGAGAACAGAAAAAGGAAATTTTTACGGCGGAAAAGAAGACGGAAGACAGAAAATACTGTCTGCGGATGGAGAAAGTGAATTTATGGAGCACCTGGGACCACGGACGGCCATGGATGTATCAGGCGGAGGCTGTGCTGGAAAAGGACGGGGAAACGTTAAGCCGCAGAGTGACTGCGTTTGCTTTCAGGAAAATAGAAATAGAGAGGAATGCGGAGACTACACGATTCTGGCTCAACGGAAAAAAGATTTATATCAGGGGGACGTCCTATTACCCGGATTGCTATATTTCGGCAATGACAAAGGAAAGATATCTGCGGGATTTGCTGAACGTGAAAGCGGCGGGCTTTAATCTGGTAAGGGTACATGTGCATACCGAGCAGACCTGTTTTTATGACTTGTGCGATAAGCTGGGAATTGCGGTTTTGCAGGACTCGGAATATAACTGGACACATCCGTCAACAGACGAGTGGGCGGAAAGGTTTGCGAATATTTTCAGAGATAATGTGAAGCTTTTAAAACGGCATCCCTCTGTTATCTGCTGGATTATTATGAACGAGCCCGGCTGTGTGGACCCGGACGGTAAGATTAGAGAGCGGTTTATGGAAGAAAATCCGGGGCCGAGGCTGTATCGGGAACTTCAGGAGATGGATTCGGAGAGGCCAATCATCAAAGGTTCATTTTGTGAAGACGACCTTTTAAGCGGCGACAGCCATAATTATGTCGGCTCGCTCACCGGCGGAGAGTA
>OFFX01000344.1_pt1 | contig 40210 bp, 36 predicted proteins | sample 1521511 | NCBI WGS metagenome assembly OFFX01 (sample SAMEA3504125, study PRJEB24116) | mouse gut metagenome | biome: mouse gut; feature: mouse-associated habitat; material: faeces | place: Denmark | collected 2011
CAGATTTTGAGTCTGCCTCGTCTGCCATTCCGACACGCCGGCATTTGGTTCATCACTCGAACAAATAGTATATTAGCATATTCAGGAAAAAAATGCAAGTGTTTTTTGAAAAAAGATTGAAGGATTTTTACTGACATGATAAAATACAGTTAAAAAGCGCATAGAATGGAGCAAAGAGTGACAGAATTAATGATTTCTTTCACTGTCTGCCTATATGTGTAAAAAAGCGCACAGAATGGAGGAATCTATCATGAAAAAAGCAATCAATGCATCGAAAGCCCCGGCAGCGGTTGGGCCATATGTCCATGCGGTGGAAGCGAAAGGACTAATATTTACTTCTGGGCAGTTGGGATTAATTCCAGAAAGCGGCAATTTACCAGAAGGCGTGGAGGCTCAGACACATCAAAGCCTCAAAAATCTTGCGGCGGTGTTAGAAGCGGCAGGCAGTGATCTTGCGCATGTGGTGAAGACTAGCGTATTTTTGGACGATATCAATGACTTTGCAAAAGTCAATGAGATTTATGCCCAGTATTTTCAGGGAGAGCCTCCAGCACGGTCCTGTGTGCAGGTGGCAAAGCTGCCCAAGGGCGGGCTGGTGGAGATTGAAGTGATTGCGGTGAAAAAGGATTAAAGGAGCAGGAACAGGATGACGGCAGAGCGAATCGAAGCGCTTCGGGAAGAAATGCGTAAATACAGCATCGATATGTATCTTGTACCGACTTCAGATTTCCATGAATCTGAGTATGTCGGAGATTATTTTAAGGCAAGAAGTTACCTTACGGGATTTACAGGGTCGGCAGGAACGGCAGTCATTACCATGGAAGAAGCAGGATTGTGGACCGATGGAAGATATTTTATCCAAGCAGAGCAACAGCTGAAAGAAAGTTCAGTCGTGCTTCGCAAAATGGGAGAAGAAGGCGTGCCCACGATCAAGGAGTATGTGCAGGAGCATCTTGTAAAAGGCGGATGCCTAGGTTTTGACGGACGTGTGGTAAATGCCAGTACAGGCATGGCATATAAAGACATTGCAGAGAAAAAGGGCGGCAGTGTTCAGACGGAGCACGATTTAGTTGGGTTCATTTGGAAAGAGCGCCCAGCATTTCCGAAACATGCGGCATTTATCCTCGATGAGATCTATGCCGGGGTTAGCGCCACAGAGAAACAGCGCAAACTTCGGGATAAAATGGCGCAAAAGCAGGCGGACATTCATATTTTGACTTCCCTGTATGATATTGCATGGCTTTTTAATATCCGTGGGAGTGATATTACGCACGTGCCAGTTGTTTTGTCTTTTGCAGTGATTACCACGACAGAGAGTCTTTGGTTTGTGCATGACGAGGCGCTGAGTCAAGAATTGCGTGCTTACTGTCTTTTGCAAGGGATCACCATTAAGCCTTACCAGGAGATTTACGATTATGTCGGAAAGATTGCGGCTGGAAATAAAGTTCTCTTGGATCCTGGCATTGTCAATTACCAGATTTACAGTAGTCTGAAAAAAGGCGTGGAAGTGCTCTCTTCGCCTAACCCGACGGAGCGGATGAAAGCTGTAAAAAATTCCACAGAGATTTCCAATATCCGCAAAGCGCATCTTAAAGATGGCGTTGCGGTGACCAAGTTTATTTACTGGCTCAAAACCCATATTGGCAAAGAAGAAGTTACCGAATGCTCTGCCGCTGAGTATCTCGAAGAATGCAGACGGCAACAAGATTTGTTTGTGGACTTGAGTTTTGACACGATCAGCGCTTATGGCGCTCATGGGGCGATGATGCATTATGTGGCAACGCCAGAGACGGATGCGGCGCTCAAGCCAGAAGGATTTCTCTTGGTGGATTCCGGGGGGCATTATCTGGAAGGCAGTACGGACATTACGAGAACCATTGCCTTGGGAGAACTGAGTGATCAAGAGAAAAATCATTTCACAGCAGTGTGCCGATCGAACCTGAACCTTGCCGCAGCAAAATTTTTATATGGCTGCAGCGGTTCCCATTTGGACATCCTTGCCAGAGGCCCTCTTTGGAATCTGGGATTGGACTATAAATGTGGAACTGGGCATGGAGTAGGATATCTTTTGAATGTTCATGAGGGGCCCAATAGCTTCCGGTGGCGCAAGACGCCAGGGCAAAGCGATGAGGGCATTTTGGAAGCAGGGATGGTAACCACGGACGAGCCTGGAATTTACCTTGAAGGAAACTACGGCATCCGCATCGAGAACGAGCTTTTATGTAAGAAAGCAGATAAGAATGAGTATGGACAGTTTATGGAATTTGAAATTATTACCTATGCGCCGATCGATTTGGACGCCATACTTCCAGAGCAAATGACGTTATTCGAGCGCAGGCTGCTCAATGAATACCACCATATGGTATATGAAAAGCTTGCCCCATGCCTTGAACCTGAAGTAAGAGACTGGCTGAAAGAATATACGCGGGAAATATAATGGATATAGATTTGCATAAAAATGTATACTTATTATAATAAATAAGCTATAATAAAATGTTGCATATTCCCTTATACAAATGCTTGATGAGCAAAAATACAAGTTCAGATAAAATTATAACTTTTAAAACCTTGCCAGATAGTGTAAAATAGAAAAGGCATGTATATGTAAAAGATAGGTATAGAGATTGAGAGAAGGAGAGACAGAAGGTACAGCATTTATGGATAAAAAAATAGTTTTGATCGACGGACACAGTATTTTGAACCGGGCCTATTTTGGCATTCCGGATCTTACCAATTCAGAAGGGCTCCATACCAATGCCGTGTACGGTTTTTTGAATATTCTGTTTCGGATATTAGAGGAGGAAAAGCCAGAATATTTGATTGTGGCGTTTGACGTCCATGCCCCAACCTTTCGCCATTGCTTGTATGAAGCGTATAAGGGCACGAGGAAGCCTATGGCAGAGGAGCTAAGACAACAGGTTCCAGTGATGAAGGACGTGCTAAGAGCCATGGGAGTCACAGTGGTGGAGAAGGAAGGCTATGAGGCGGATGATGTTTTGGGAACCATTGCAAAGCGCTGCGAGAGCCTAGGACTTGCCGTTTCCCTAGTCTCTGGGGACCGTGACCTTCTACAGCTTGCCAGCGCGCATATTAAGATCAGAATTCCAAAGACCAAGCGTACCGGAACGGAGATTGAGGACTACTATGCCGAGGATGTCAAAGAAAGATATCAGGTGACTCCGCAAGAATTTATTGATGTGAAAGCGCTGATGGGCGATACGGCGGACAACATTCCAGGCGTGCCGGGGATCGGAGAGAAGACGGCGACAAGCCTGATTGCTGCTTATGGAAGCATTGAAAATGCTTATGTGCATATCGAAGAGGTCAAACCGCCACGCGCACAGAAGAATTTAAAAGAGCATTACGATATGGCAAAGATGAGCAAGGTCCTGGCTACCATTGAAGTTGATGCGCCGGTAGACTATGAATTAGAACAAGCTAAGATTGGGAATTTATTTACTCCCGAGGCATATGTCTGGATGAAAAAGCTGGAATTTAAGCATCTTTTAAATCGTTTTTCTGTGGAAGCTTTGGCAACTCCTTTCGAGGAGAGATTTCAGACAGTGCAAAAGAAATCAGAAGCGGACAAAATCTTTTCCAGAGCAGGCAAATCAGAAACCGTGGGGCTTCAAGTCTTTTCTTGTGCGAATCAAGAAGAAGAACCGCAAGGACAGCTCACGCTGGCTGGCGTGTTTGGAACAGATGCCGTAGCCAGCGAGGATGAAGGGATGGCGCAAAAGGATTCGGCAGTGCTTGGAATTTCTCTTGCCTTTGGGAAAGAAGACGTTTATTTTATCCCTGCGGGAGGCGAAATCACAGGGGAATATTTGGCAAGTCAGGCGCAGCGCTTGGCAAGCCAAGTGAAGACAGTGGCTTTTCTCGATTTAAAATCCCAGCTTTCCGTGATCTCGATTCCAGAGGAAAGACAGGATCATGTGGAAGATGTGCTGATAGAAGCGTACTTGCTGAATCCTTTGAAGAACGACTATACTTATGACGACGTGGCGAAAGAACATTTGGATGTGATTGCGCCTTCCCAGCAAGATTTGCTGGGTAAATTATCCATGGCGCAAGCTATGAGAGATAAATTTGAAGAAGCCGTCCAATACGCTTGCTGGACGGCATACACGGCTTTTTACGGAGCAAGCGTGTTAAAACAAAAGCTGGAAGCAACAGGAATGTGGAAGCTGTACCGTGAGATAGAGATGCCTTTGGTTTATACTCTTTATGAGATGGAAAAAGAAGGAGTATTGGTTAACGGCGCTCAATTGAAAGCATATGGGGAGAATCTTTCTGGAAAAATTTCCGAGCTGGAACAGGAGATCTGCCAGGACGCAGGCGAAGCCTTTAACATCAATTCACCAAAGCAGCTGGGAGTCATTCTGTTTGAAAAGTTGAAGATGCCCTATGGAAAAAAGACAAAAACAGGATATTCCACTGCTGCCGACGTGCTGGAAAAATTGGCAGAAGAATATCCCTTGGTATCGAAAATTTTAGAATACCGTCAGCTTGCAAAATTAAAATCTACGTATGCGGAAGGGCTCTCTAATTATATTGAGGAAGATGGAAGAATTCATTCCAGCTTCCATCAGACGATCACTGCCACGGGCAGAATCAGCAGCACGGAGCCGAACTTGCAGAATATACCGATTCGCATGGAGCAGGGCAGGTTGATTCGGAAAGTATTTATACCAAGGAAAGGCTGCGTGCTTTTAGATGCAGATTATTCCCAGATAGAGCTTCGCGTGCTTGCGCATATGTCAGAAGATGAGAATTTGATCCAGGCATACCGGGAAGCCCGCGATATTCACCGTATGACTGCTTCCCAGGTTTTTCATGTGCCTTTTGAGGAAGTGACTTCTCTGCAGCGCAGAAATGCCAAAGCCGTGAATTTTGGGATTGTCTATGGAATCAGTTCTTTTGGGCTAAGCCAGGATTTAAGCATTACTACGAAAGAAGCGGCAGCCTATATCCAATCGTATTTTGAGACTTATCCGGGAGTGAAGACGTTTCTGGAGCGTCAGGTGCAACAGGCAAAGGAACAAGGGTATGTCACCACGATGTTTGGCAGAAGAAGGCCGGTTCCGGAACTGTCCTCCAGCAATTTCATGCAGCGTTCTTTTGGAGAGCGGGTGGCAATGAATTCTCCGATACAGGGGACGGCGGCAGACATCATTAAGATCGCCATGATCCGGGTCAGTAAATCCTTAAAAGAGCAGGGATTGAGGTCGAAGCTGATCCTTCAGGTTCATGACGAACTGCTGATCGAGGCATGGGAAGAGGAAACGGAGCAGGTAAAAGAAATCCTCAAAAAGGACATGGAGACGGCGGCAGAGCTTTCAGTGAAGCTGGAAATAGATATGAATCAGGGAAAAGATTGGTACGAAGCACATTAAAGATCATTTATGAGGAAAGGGTGAAAGAATTTGCAGATTCTTTCACGAACTGCCTGTTTGTGCCAAAAAGCACACGGAATGGAGGAAATTATGCAGGTAATTGGAATTACAGGCGGAGCGGGAGCAGGAAAATCCGCCGTTTTAGAGTATTTGGAGAAAAATTACAGAGTAAAAAATCTGGAGGCAGACAAGATCGCACAGATGATGATGAGGCCGGGGACGGATTGCTATCAGAAGCTTTTGAAATTTCTTCCGGCAGAGGTCTACAATCAGGATGAGACCATCAGCCGTCTTGCATTGTCTGCAGAGCTGTTCGCCTCAGAAGAGCTGCGGAATAAAGTCAACCAGGCGGTGCACCCGGCAGTAAAAGAGTATATCTTAAGCCAGATTGCAGAGCAGAAAAAAATCGGCGTCATGGATTTTGTCATTATTGAGGCCGCCCTGCTTGTTGAGGACAATTACCAGGAAATTTGCGACGAGCTCTGGTATATTTATGCCACAGAGGAAATCCGCAGACAGAGAGTGATGCAGGCTAGAGGTTATTCTAGAGAAAAGGCGGACCAAATATTTGCTAGCCAGCTTACCGATAGCGAATACCGTAGGAATTGCCAAGTGGTAATCGACAATAATGGAACCAAGGAAGAGACCTTTTATCAGATCGCACAGGCGATTAAGGAAAAAGGGGAGCTGAACCAGTTTGACCAGCAGATGGATGGAATCCCCTTGGTCTTTGGACTGGATATCGGAACCCGCAATGTCGTGGGAACCGTTGGATACCGCAACGAAGACGAGTTTATCGTGGCGGCACAGTATGTGAAAGAACATGAAACGCGTTCCATGTTGGACGGTCAGATTCATGATATCGGACGGGTGGGAAGGACCATCAACGCAGTGAAAAAGCAGTTGGAAGAACAGCTTCATCTTAAATTGAATGACGTGTGTATTGCAGCGGCAGGGCGCGTGCTAAAAACCGTTCATACCACAGTGGAGTATACTTACCCAGAAGAAATCGTGCTTACTGGCGAGGATGTCCATACCCTGGATTTGCTGGGAATCGAAAAAGCACAGCAAATTTTAAATGAGAATAATGACACCAAGTTTAAATTTTACTGCGTGGGTTATTCCGTGGTGAAATACTATCTGAACGGCGACGTTTTCTCCAATTTGGAAGGACATAAGGCAGAGACGGTCAGTGAAGACATTATTGTCACATTCCTGCCGGAAGACGTCGTCGACGGATTGTACTCAGCAGTCGGACTTGCGGGCTTACGGGTTGCAAATATGACATTGGAGCCTATTGCCGCCATCAATGTCGCAATTCCTGAGGCGTTTCGCATGTTGAATATCGCCCTCGTAGACGTGGGAGCTGGTACAAGCGATATTTCGGTAACTAGGGAAGGAAGCATTATTGCTTACGGCATGATTCCCAGCGCTGGAGATGAAATTACGGAGATGCTGGTACAGCATTACCTGGTTGATTTTAAAACGGCAGAGCATATCAAGTTATGCTCCACTACTGAGAAAGAAATTGAGTATCAGGATATCATGATGATCAAGCATACGATTCCGGTGGAAGAGGTATGGGAGCTCATCAAGCCCCTTGTGGACGAGTTGGTGGAGAGCATAGCCGCAAAGATAAAAGAACTTAACGGAAACCAGACGGTAAGCGCTGCCTTTGTGGTAGGGGGAGGCGGTAAAATTCATGGATTTATCGAACATCTCTGCGAGGAGTTAGAGCTTCCGCAGGAGCGTGTGGCGCTTCGAGGAGAGGAAGTACTGCAGGAGATCCATTTTGTGCAGGAGGATATTAAGAAAGATCCACTGCTGGTTACGCCTATAGGAATCTGCCTCAATTATTATGATCAGAGAAATAATTTTATCTTTGTGCGTTTTAACGGCGAGCGGATTAAGCTTTATGATAATGATAAATTAACCATTGTGGATGCGGCGCTTCAAGCAGGATTCCCCAATGAGCAGCTATTTCCTAGAAGGGGGAAGGAAATTAATTTCACGGTCAACGGCAAAAAACGCATTGCCCGGGGAGAAACGGGTGATTCGGCAGTGGTCCGGGTGAACGGGCGCCTGACCAATATCAATGCGCCTTTGGAAGTTAACAGCGACATTGTGATTGAGCCTTCGACTGAGGGAGAGCCTGCAGTCTGCTATCTGGAAGATTTGGAAGAGTTTGGGAAATCCATGATCAGCTTTGAGGTCAATGGAAATGTGATTTCTTGCCCCAAATTTGCCGAGGTAAATGGAGTGATGGAACCTCCATACTATGAGATTCAGGAAAATGACGATATTGAAATGAGAAATTATTATACGGTAGCTCAAATTATGGAATTTATGGACGTCGAGGTAGATATGGAGCATGACATCCTGGTAAATAATAAGCCCGCAGAGCTCGACACTCTAGTGTATGAGAATTTTTCGATTGAATGGACGGTGTTGTCCTACCGGACGCATCCCTCAGATATGGAAGAAAAGTACCAGAACCGCAGAGAGGAGTTGAGAGAAAAGAGGATCAAAAAGATCTTAGAGAAAAAACAGCTGCGGGAAGAAAAAGCCAGGGAAGCAGAGGACGAGGTCAAAGAAATACAAGAAAGCGGCATAAAGCAGTTAGAAAGCAAGGAGGCAAAGCAGGAAGAAGCGGCAAAAGAGGATGATTTTGCAGAAGTCCATGTGATTGTCAATAACCTTCCAGTCACATTAAAAGGAAAATCTTCGTATGTGTTTGTTGATGTATTTGAGTATATCAATTTTGACCTCAATGCCGGGAACGGCAGGGCGGTTGTCACAAGGCTAAACGGGGAATTCCCTTCCTATATGGCTGAACTCAAAGAGGGCGACAAGGTAGAAGTATACTGGGAGGAATAACGAAATATGAGACTGTGCAGTATTGCAAGCGGAAGCAGCGGAAACTGCATTTATGCAGGAACTGAAAAAACCAGCCTTATCATTGATGCGGGGATTAGCGGGAAACGGATTGAGGAAGGCCTGAATGAGATCGGGCATACCACAAAGGAGATGTGCGCAATATTAATTACGCATGAACATTCGGATCATATCAGCGGATTGGGGGTACTTGCAAGAAGGCATGGAATTCCCATCTATGCCACGGCAGGAACCATAAAGGCGATTTTGAACTGCAAAAGCGTAGGGGAGATTTCAGAAGACTTGTTTCATGAAATCCAGCCAGATGCGGACTTTACAATTGGGGACATGACCATAAGCCCAGTATCTGTTTCCCATGATGCGGCGCAACCTACGGCTTATATTCTGCGTCAGGGGAAAAGCTCCATGGCAGTAATGACAGATTTGGGGAAATTTGACAGCGCTATTGTTCAAAGGCTTCAGCGTCTGGACTTGCTGCTGCTGGAGGCGAATCATGACGTACATATGTTGCAGGCAGGCAGGTATCCCTACTACCTGAAGCAACGGATTTTAGGAGACAAGGGTCATCTCTCGAATGAATTATCTGGACAGCTTTTGAGCCAAGTGCTGCATGACCAAATGAAAGCCGTGATCTTAGGACATTTGAGTAAAGAAAACAATTATGAACAGCTCGCCTATGAGACCGTGCGTTTGGAAATTGACATGTCAGATAATTCCTATCATGCAGGAGATTTTCCTATTCATGTGGCGAAACGTGACGCAGTGTCTGATATTTATGAGGTATAGCCCAGGCAGGCTTGAGGGAGAACTTTGACGGCTTTTCGCCCGACGCTAAAATTAATCAAATATAATAGTGAAGCAATGCGCAGCTAAAAATGCGTTTGGAGGAATCTTATGGAAAAGAATATGGACAGGACGATTATTACAGTAGTGGGGAAAGATACCGTTGGAATCATTGCAAAGGTATGTACGTATCTCTCAGAGCATCAGATCAATGTGCTGGATATCAGCCAGACTATCGTGCAGGGATTTTTTAATATGATGATGATTGCGGATATGAAGCATTCAGACCAGCCTTTTGACCAGTGCGCAAAGGAACTTGAGTTGCTGGGAGAAGACATCGGCGTAAATATTAAATGCCAGCGGGAAGAAATCTTTCATAAAATGCACAGAATTTAAGGAGCGGCGCAATGATAAATATTTGGGAAGTAAATGAGACCAACAAGATGATCGAGCAAGAAAATCTGGATGTGCGAACGATTACATTGGGAATCAGCCTGCAAGACTGCATTGATTCAGATCTGCAGAAATTAAATCAAAATATATACCGAAAGATTACCACGGTGGCAAAGAAGCTCGTGGAAACTGGGGAAGAGATTGAAAGAAACTACTGCATCCCTATCGTCAATAAACGAATTTCTGTGACGCCTATTGCCTTGATTGGGCAGGCAGCATGTAAGAACTCCGAGGATTTTGCGTCGCTAGCAAGAACCTTGGATCTTGCGGCCAAGGAAGTGGGGGTAAATTTTATCGGCGGATATTCTGCCCTGGTGTCCAAGGGAATGACTGCAGGAGATGAGAATTTAATCCGTTCCATACCTCAGGCGCTTTCAGAGACGGAACGAGTATGCAGCTCGGTCAACGTAGGGTCTACCAAGGCGGGCATCAATATGGATGCGGTCAAACTGATGGGAGAAATCATACTAAAGACTGCGGAATCTACCAAGGAAAATGATTCTCTGGGATGTGCCAAGCTGGTGGTCTTTTGCAATGCGCCGGATGATAATCCATTTATGGCAGGGGCGTTTCACGGCGTGACAGAAGCAGACGCCATCATCAATGTGGGCGTCTCTGGTCCTGGAGTGGTAAAAAAGGCATTAGAGCAGGTGCGGGGCGAAAGCTTTGAAGTGTTATGTGAAACCATTAAAAAGACAGCTTTTAAAATCACAAGGGTAGGACAGTTAGTAGCGCAGGAAGCAAGCCGCAAGATGGGAATTCCTTTTGGAATTATTGACTTGTCATTGGCGCCGACTCCGGCAATCGGAGACTCTGTGGCGGAGATTTTGGAGGAAATCGGATTGGAATATGCGGGTGCGCCTGGAACAACGGCGGCTTTGGCGCTTTTAAACGACCAGGTAAAGAAAGGGGGCATTATGGCTTCCTCATATGTGGGCGGCTTAAGCGGGGCGTTTATTCCGGTCAGCGAGGACCAGGGGATGATTGACGCAGTAGAGGCTGGAGCTTTGACTTTGGAAAAGCTGGAGGCTATGACCTGCGTGTGCTCCGTGGGTCTTGACATGATCGCTATTCCAGGAGATGTGAAAGCGTCTACAGTTTCAGGCATCATTGCCGATGAAATGGCAATCGGGATGATTAACCAGAAAACCACTGCAGTGCGACTGATTCCCGTGATTGGAAAAGGAATTGGGGAAACGGTTGAATTTGGAGGTCTTTTGGGTCATGCCCCAGTGATGCGGGTCAATCCCTACGGATGCGAAGCGTTTATCAGCCGAAAAGGGAGAATTCCGGCTCCGGTACACAGTTTTAAAAATTGATAATTAATAAATTGTGTAATGAAAGACAGTGTGTTATGATAGAAATACAGTATGAGAAAATGTACCGGAGGTGAAACCTTTGAACGAGAGAGAAGATTACCTGGACAGATTGTTGCGGGGAATAGATGAGAATCCTGAGGATGGCGTTGCAGAGGATGATTTTTTCGGGGAGCTGGATAGCGCTGTTTCCCAGGATACGGAGGATGACTTTCTTAAGGCATTTGAAGAGAGCAGATCTCAGTCCTCAGACATCTCACAGAGCGGTGCTCAGGACTTGGCTATGGAAGATGTCGACCAGATTGTAAGCAATGTTAAAAATGGCATGTTGGACAATCTGGATCAATTTGGAAGCCTGGATGACGGCAATGATTTGCCTATCGATGAATCTCTTCAGAATTATCAATCAGATGATGAAATGCTGGATGGAATCGGATCAGGATATGATGCCAATGATTCAGAGTATGAAGTAAATACACTGGATGATGGAAGTCAGGAAAGTGATTATAGTCCTGGGGAACCAAATCAGGAATTTCTGGATATGCTTTCAGGAATTGGAGAGGAAGAATCAGCGCAATCACCGCTGGCGGAGGAATTGCCAATACAAGATGATTTTTCTCTGTCAGAGGATGAAAGTATTCTGGGAGAAGCAGATCAACCGTCCTTTTTGGAGGAGTCATTGGATTTTGAAGAGCCAGCTCCTGCAGAAAAACCGCAATCAGCGGTTGAAAATCTGGCAAAAGAGCTTGAAGGCCTTGGCCTTGAGTTAGAAGAAGAAGCCAAAGAACAGAAGAAAGAAAAGAAAGAGAAGAAACAGAAGAAAAAAGATGCTGGGACTGGAGAGTCAGGAGAAGAAAAGCAGGGATTTTTCCAGAAATTTTCACAACTGCTGTTTGGCGGAGAAGAACTAGTAGAGCTTTCGGAGGAGGAAGCCAAGGAGCTCGATGAAAAAGAAAGCCAGGAAGCGGCGGCAAAAAAGCAGGAGAAAGAGCGCAAAGAGCAAGAAAAGAAGGAAAAGAAAGAGCAGAAAAAGCAGGAAAAAGCGGAGAAAAAGGCACAGAAAGAAAAAGCAAAACTGGAGAAGCCTAAAAAAGAGAAGAAGCCAAGAGTTATAGAGAAGACTAAGCCGCTGCCGAAAGTTCCGGTTTTTCTAATTATGCTGGTAGGACTTTCGTTAGTTGTCTTAATCATTCTGCTTTCTAGCCAGATTGGGTATAGCTTGAGTATTGCCAGAGCAAAGGAATATTATGAACAGGGGAACTATGTAGAGTCCTATTCGTGCTTCAATCAGGGAGAGAAAGTAAAGGAAGTGGACGAAGAGCTTTTCAACAAAGCAAGACTTACCGCATACTTACAGCAGCCCATTAATAGCTATCAGGTGTACCAAAAACGAGAAATGTACGAAGAAGCTTTGAATGCCTTGATTATTGGCGTGGGAAGATATGATAAGAATGCCAGCGAGGCGGCGTCTACAGGAGCAGCGGTAGAGTATGACAAGATGCTGGAAAAAGTGAAAAAAGCATTGAAGAAGAAATATGGCATGACTTTAGAGCAGGCAAGAGAGCTGTATGCGATCCGTGACAAAGAGACGTATACGCTGGAGCTATACCAGGTGATAGAGAAACTTGGACTAAAATAGGAGTCAGGAATTGGCATCATAGCGATGATGGATTACGATGGCTATCGTTTTCTGGAAATCCAGTACATTCAAGGGTTTCAAGTTATAAGGAAGTAATCTCAGATTAGGCGGTATAGCCCCGATTACAAGGGCTGTACCGTCTTTTCGAGTTCCTATGCGCCTTGCCGCTTTGGTTGCGTGGCAGAAAGAAAATTGGCTGGATTTATGACCTGGATCATCCTTATGGAGATAAGAGTGAAAGAATTTGTTGATTCTTTCACAAACTACTTGTTTGTGCTGAAAAGCGCACAGAATGGAGGAAATTATGTGAAATTTGATGTGAAGAAAGTACACCTGCTGAATGAGCAAGGCGGATATGAAGAGGCATACGCCATTGATTTTAATGTAATTTCTTCTGTGGTTAAAGTCGAAAAAATTATGGATCATAGCGTGGAAGAAAGTCTTTCGCAGGAAGATATCGAGCTAATTGCGTTAGTAACGATGGCTGAGGCAGAAAGGGAATCTGAGTTCGGAAAGCGGCATCAAAGCCTATCTTAAAACCATGTATGTCACGATTGAGGAAAATTCCCTGCCGTTTCAGCGAATGAACTGCGCATGGATAACCTGTTTCTTTTGGAGGACGGCACTTATGCGATTGTGGATTATGAATCAATAGATAATGTGAAAAACCGTATAAAGTATATCAATTATATTTCCAGGATCGTGAAGCGTCTGTACGAGGATCATGGAGAGATACCGAAAATACGCATGATTGTTATTTATACAGGTAATATAGTGGCTGCTAAATCCGGTTTTGATGTTGGGTGTATGTCTTTGCAAATGGAACAGGTATTTGTAAATGATATTCCTGCGGAAGAAATATATCGCACCGTAAAGGATAAACTATTGCATGGCATGGGGCTTGCAGAGCAGGAGCTGATGCAGATGATCATATTGCCTCTTGCTGGGAAAGATCAAACAGAGAGATAAAAATGGGTTCGGGATGTGGTTTTTCTTGCACAAAAGATGGAAGACGAGCAGAAACAGAAATTCGTGCTTGCCGGATTGTTGGTTGTTAGCGATAAATTTATTAAGAAAGAAGACGCAGAAGCGATAAGGAGGGATATCAGCATGACAAAAGTAGGACGGATGATATTTGAAGATGGGCATAGGGAAGGAATCAAGGAAGGGAAGAAAGAAGAACGTATCGTTTCAATTACCAATCTGTTAAAGCTCAATATAGAAGAAGATGTCATATTGGGGATGTATTCGGAAACGGATCTGAAATAGGCAAAAGATCACATGTCAAAGTGAGGTAAGAATATGCAAAAAGCATCCTGGCATGAAGATGTGGTCGATTGCGAAAACGGAATAAAATGATAGCCTAGTGTACTGACACATTTATATCTGGCGAAACTCTGCAGAACGATTGTTCATCAGCAAGACGGAAGAAGGAGGCGATGCGGTGGCATCGTTGACTGATGACAACGCAGTCTGATGGGCAATCGGGCAAGGAGGTTTGCCTGAATATAAATGTGTCAGTACACTAGTTACGAAAAGGTTTATCTTTTGGAACTTTCTATGCCTGCGGCAAACAACCATTCCTCCTAGCCGCCATAAAATACTCTGTAAAACATGTCTTGTCAAACTTTAATAATTTGTCTTAGCTTTCTTCCAAGTTTCTGGCTCTGCTTCCCAAAGCCCGTTCAACCAGTCAATGCCTTGCGCAATGCCTTGCTCTGAAAACTCTGTCTCGATCCGCCTTTTTTTCTCCTCTGGAGTTGCGTCATACCCATAGGGGCCCTCCCAGACAACAATTTCCAACACTGACTTTTCTTGCCCGTTCTGATCACTTTCCTTTTTTACAACTGCAAACCGGAAGCGCATGCCCTCATGGCTTCCGGTAAATGTTGTCTTTTTCAGGTAAGGAATCGACAAAATGTCTTTGCGTTCAATCATCACATTTCCTCTTTCCCAGCATTTTTATCTCTTTTGGCAGTCTTTTAAAATATTAAAACAATCAAATGTCGCAAAGTAATCCTGCGGCGTCTCGGCACGCCGAATCAGCTCCGCACTGCCATCCTCTTTCAACAAAAGCTCTGCCGACTTTAATTTTCCATTATAATTATAGCCCATCGAAAAGCCGTGTGCTCCAGTATCATGAATTAACAAAAGATCGCCGATCTCAATCTTGGGCAGCATCCGGTCTATGGCAAACTTATCATTATTTTCACAAAGCGAGCCCGTAATATCATACTTATGGTCGCATGGATCCTCTTCTTTGCCCATTACAGTAATATGATGATATGCGCCGTACATGGCAGGACGCATCAAATTCACGGCACAAGCATCACAGCCAATATATTCCTTATGCGTATGCTTCTCATGGATGGCTGTCGTCACCAGGCAGCCATATGGTCCTGTCATAAAGCGGCCCAGCTCCGCATAAATCGCCACGTCTCCCATGTTAGCCGGAACCAGGATTTCCTGATACACCTTGCGCACTCCTTCCCCGATGGCACGAATGTCATTGGGTTCTTCATCTGGACGATAAGGAATTCCAATTCCACCAGAAAGATTGATAAAACGGATGTTAGCCCCTGTCTCTTCTTTAAGCTTTACCGCCGTCTCAAACAGGGTCTTTGCCAAGGTTGGATAATATTCATTCGTAACCGTATTGCTTGCCAAAAATGCATGAATCCCGAAGCTTTTCACACCTTTGCTCTTTAAAATCCTGAACCCTTCAAATAACTGTTCTGTCGTAAATCCATATTTTGCGTCGTTTGGATTATCCATGATGCTGTTACTGATTTTAAAAACCCCGCCAGGATTATAACGGCAGCTAATCGTTTCTGGAATACGCCCGATCGTTTTTTCTAGAAAGTCAATATGGGTAAAGTCATCTAAATTGATAATTGCCCCCATCTTGTCTGCAAATTGAAATTCTTCCGCTGGAGTGGCATTGGAGGAAAACATAACATCCTCCCCGTTAAAATGCAGGGCGTCTGCAAGCATCAGCTCCGTCATGGAGGAACAGTCGCAGCCGCAGCCATACTCTTTCAATATATTAATTAAAAACGGATTGGGAGTGGCTTTTACTGCAAAATATTCTTTAAATCCCTTATTCCAGGAAAAGGCTTCTTTGAGAGCCTGTGCATTCGCACGAATTCCCTTTTCATCATACAAATGAAAAGGCGTTGGATATTTTTTGATAATCTCTTGTAATTGTTCGTATGTTACAAATGGTTCTTTCTTCATGCCTCTCGTTACTCCTTCGTTATTTATTCATTCCAGGGTTGCACTCTAGCAGCCGGATTTCATTTTTCATGGAATCCTTGAACACCTGAACAAAGTTTCTCTGTCCAGTATACAGGCAGGTGCTTTCCCTCCCTTTTCCAAGCTCTCCCGTCAGCACATGCCTGGAATCCGTAATGATTCCAATCTGATTCTTCTTATCTGTGGTAACATATACTTTAATCCTTGCCATATTATTTAAAAACTTCTGGCTGTCTGCCTCATCAGAAACTGATATCAGAGCAACCACTTTGATGCCCCTTACGATCAATTCTTGTAATTCCGCCTCAAACTGTTGCAAATAATAAATAGACATCGACAGATACACCCGCTGTTTTGCCTTCACCAGCATATTACGGATCTTATTTTTGATATTTTCATCCGAGACTATGGTGATATAGCCTTCTGCCCCTTCTCTTCCCTTAGGAATATGTTCCATCAGAAACTCTTTCTTTTTCATAAGGCTGCGGATCTTATTCTGGCAGAATTCCTCTAACTCCACCGCCGTATACTTCCTGGAAGTATCCTCGCTGGTATATGCCGCACCTTTCTCCGCCAACCCTTCCAGAGCCTTGTATACATTAGATCGGGAAATTCCGATGCGCTTTGCCAGCTCATAACCGTTGCTGGTGCCGGAGCGGAATAGTTCCAGATAGACTATTGCTTCCTGTCCAGTCAAGCCAAAAGACGTCAAATGTTCTGTCAATTTTTTATCTTCCATAAGGCGCACCTTCCAAAACAATAGTAGTATTCATCAGTAATACTATAATATCTTTTGAGAAAAATGTCAAGAAAAAATGATGCAAGATATGGCAATATCCTCATACCTTGCATCATTCTTCTTTCGTTTAATTACCGCTCTCAAGGCGTATCCGCAATCATTACAGCTTAAACTTCTTAGTCTCCTCATTCTGTCTTGCGCTTAAGCTCACCAGGGACTGCGTATCCTTGCTGCACTCCTCTATTCCTTCTGCTACAAGCTGCATGCTTGCGCTGGTCTCCTCTGTGGAAGCCGCATTCTCTTCCACAATGCTGGCAAGATTGTTGACAGAATCCGCCACAAGCTGTTTCAGAGAATCCAAAATGCTCGTCTGGCTTCCGATTTCCTTGGTCACATCCTCAACCATCTTAATCTCTTGATATAGCTGATTAAAGGCTTTGCGAGTTTCTTCTAACTGCATTTGCTGCTCTTCCACGTTCTTGGATACTACCTGCATATTATCCACCGACATAGCGACATTCCCAGTAAGTTCCCTGACAATCCCTTCAATTTCTTCCGCACTGTTCGCAGACTCTTCTGCAAGATTACGGATCTCCTCGGCCACCACTGCAAATCCTCTTCCCGCTTCTCCAGCGCGCGCTGCCTCGATGCTCGCATTGAGCGAAAGCAAATTGGTCTGTTCTGCCAGCCCTTTGATAATTTCAACTGCCTTATTGATATTCGCAGCAGATTCATTGTTCTTATTCGTCTGTTCGTATACCACTGCGATAGTCTTTATGGTAACATCTGTAATTTTATGTAATAAGTCAATGCTGTCCGATGCCCCCGTAGAACACTGCATCATCGTGGAAACAGAATCTTCCAGTCTGTCTACTCCCTGCTTCTCCACTTCAATCACATTTCCAAGTTCCACAATCTTGTTATTCACCGTTTCCGTTTCAGCTGCCTGGCTGGTTGCGCCTAACGCAAGCTCTTCAATGGCGGTATTCACATTTTGAATACTGCTGCTCATGTTGTCAAATTTCTGACTGAACTTTTCGCTGCTGCTCTTTAAATGACTGCCCGTATCACTGACATTTCCAATCATGCTAGCGAGAGAATTCTTCACCCCGTCCAAAGAACGCGCGATATTTCCTATCTCATCGGCCCTTCTTGTCAGCTTCGGATCAATTTGGAAAGACAAATCCCCTTCTGCCGTTCTATGGAGATGGCTTTCTATCCGCTTAATCCCTAATGTCAGCCGCTTTCCAAAACCCAAAGAAACAATGAATGCAAGCAATAAGATAAAGACGACTGCTACGCCAAATAACATGATCATATGCTTAAATTCTTGATTAATCCGCTGCCTGGTAACTTCGATCTCCTCATTCATGTCATCCACATAATTACCAGTCGCAATCACCCATCCCCAAGGCTTAAATTCCTCTCCATAGGCAACTTTGGGCGCAACGGTGACTCCGTCTGCTTTCGTAAAAGAGAATTCGTGGAAACCGTCTCCGCTTTTTGCAGCGTCTATGATTCCTTGCGTAACCTTTACTCCATTGGGATCTGTCAGGCCAATCCGGTTCGTTCCCTCCTGATCGGTAAGGATCGGATGCATCACCAAGATGCCGTCCTCGCCGTCAATCCATATATAGCCTGAGTCATCATCCCGATAACGTATGTTACGAATGGTCTCCTTTGCCTGTTTTTTGGCTTCTTCTTCAGAAATGTCGCCACTTTCCGCCCAGTCATAAAACCCCTGCGCAATAGCGACTGCCGCTTGAATCTGAGATTTTATCTCTGTCCGGTAATCCTGATTCTTGGTAGTCTCATGTTCTTCAATCGACTCCGTCATTGATTGCCGGAGAAAGAAAATACCAAGACCTCCGAGACAAGCAGCAGTAGCTGCAATCAGCATAAATACGACCAGGACCACCATTGTGGCAAGGCTTTTCATTCCTCTGCCGTTTTTTTTACTTGCATTCACAGTATTTTTCATATCGTTTGTCCCCCAAACATTCATATTTGATATAATTATCCTATATTTAGGGAATATTGTCAACTTGTTTATGTATTTGAGCTTCCCCATTTTGCAATTCATAGTGCCAAAAAGGCTGTCGCGCGAATGGATTCGCTTGGTCAAAAGGGGGTGTCGCACGAAGACATTCACTTGTTCCAAAGGTCTTGCCGCTGATGCGGCAAAGACAGGATGCACAAAGATTATCTTGGAAAGCTAGCCTTCCAAGATAATCTTTGTGCATTTTGTTTGCATTGCTTTGCAATGGAAACCTTTTGACCAAGCGAATCCATTCATGCGGCAGCCTCCTTTTGGCACTATAAAATACAAAATAAGGAAATTCAAAGTTTATGCATTATTCACAGTGCAAAACAATTTTTTCCTGTTGCAGCGTCGCTGCAACATCGATCACTCTCTGATTGGCACTTCCCCGCCAATATAACTGATCATCTTTTTGTTCTACAATGAATTCTCCATCCACCAGCACATCCAGATCTTTTACAAGTTCCAGATCAAAAATCGTTTCCCAGACAAATCCCGTATACAACCAGATCGTCTTTGCCGGAAATTTTTCCCTGATCTCCTTTATCAGCCTCCCCACCGCTGTACGATTTCCATAATACAACGGATCTCCCCCGCTTAGCGTAATCCCGGAAATATACTCTTTGGAAAGTTCTGCAAACAGCTCCTGTTTTGCCTCTTCATCAAACACTAGCCCGCCGTTGGGATCCCATGTGACAGGATTTTGGCAGTCCTTACAACAATGGGAACAGCCAGACACCCATAAAACGACACGAAGCCCGTCGCCATTAAGCATATCATCCTTTGTAATATTGTGGTATCTCATGACAAAATCTCCTTACATGCTCTTGCGTTCTGATATTTCCGCCATCTTTGCATCATTGAGCCGTGTGTCCCCTTTGACTCTGGAATAAGAAAGGTATCCGTTCATGCGGTCAATCTTCGTCAAATTACGACTGCCGCATTTAGGACACACATCCATGTCAAGTTCCTGATGGCCACAGTCATCACAGTAAGCAAGAGACAAATTGACGCCCTCGTAAAATCCCATCTCCATTGCGCGGCGCACCAAGGTCTTTACGGCTTCAATATTATAATCAATAGGATATTTCACATACTGAATCTTTCCGCCATTGCTCAATTCCCAGAACCGATACTCTAAGTCCTGCTTCTCAATAGGGGTAATCTCCTCTGTCACATGACAGTGGAAGCCATTGCTGACGTATTCCCGGTCAGATACGTTTTCCACAATCCCGTATTTCTCTCGGAATTGTCTGACTTGCAGGCCGCAGAGATTCTCTGCCGGAGTCGCATAAATGGCATAAAGATTTCCGTCCTCTTTTTTATACTCATTGATCTTTTCGTTAATATGCTCTAACACCTCTATCGCAAACTGCCCGTCCTCAACCAAGGATTTTCCATTATACAGCCTTTGAAGCTCATTAAACGCCGTAATCCCAAAAGACGCTGTCGCAGTCTTAAGCAAAGGCTTAATCTTGTCATGAATTCCCAAATGCCCTTTGTAAAATCCTCCTTCGCAATAAGCAAGCGGATTCGTGCTCGCCCGCATCTCTCCCAAATATGCATAAGTACGGATATGGAGCTGGCGGATCAATTCCAGATAATAGTCCAAGACCTCATAAAAATCCCGGTTCTCCTGCCTGGACTTTGCTAAAATCATAGGCAAGTGCAGGCTCACCACGCCAATATTGAAACGCCCTACAAATACTGGATGATCTTTCTCATCTGCGGGATTCATGCCGCCTCTCTCATACCAGGGAGACAAAAACGCACGACATCCCATGGGGCTGATAATTTCTCCATACTGCTTATACATGCTGGGAATATATCCTTTCCCTGTAAGGCTTAGCCAGTCCGGATACATCGTCTTTCTGGAACATTCAATTCCTGCTTCAAATACTTCTTCCAACTCTTTCCCTGGTCCATGAAGATTTTCATCATATAAAAATACCAGCTTTGGAAACAATACCGGCTTTTTGCACTCTTCCTTCCCCTGTCCTTTTCTGCGGACATTGAGCATGGCAACTGACGCCATTCTAGCGAATCGTCCCATTCCTGTTCCGAAAGTCATGGTTATAAAAGGATAGTCTCCCCGGCTGGAAGAAACAGAATTAAACTTGTATTCCCATCCCTGCACTCCCTGTTCCAGATCCCTTTTGATGTCTTTCAGAGTTTCTTCTTCGGCACGTTCTTCGCTCAACCCCAATTGCTGATAACGGTCTTTATATTTTTTATATGATTTTTCTGCATATGGCTCTAAAATCTTCTCCACGCTTGGAACCGTAAATCCACCATACTGCTGGCTTGCGGCGCTTAAGACGATATCCCCGATCACGTCAAAAGCAACGTCCAGGGTCTTAGGCTCATTATACCAAAGATTGCCCATCTCAAATCCTCCCCGGAGCACATTTTCCACATCAAACAGACAGCAATTCATAGTATCTCTCCTGGCTGACATATCATGCACATACAAGTAGCCGTCCCGGCATGCCTGAATTTCCTCCGTGGTCATAAAAAACTTCTGATACAATTCTTTGTTAAGCTGATTGAATATCAAGCTCCGTTTCGTAGACACCAAGGCACTGTCTGTATTGGAGTTTTCCTTATCACCAATATACATGATAGACTGGCTTTTTTTATAAACTTCATCTAACATTTGCACAAAATCCTGTTTATAATTGCGGTAATCCCGGTAACTCTTTGCCACGGATGGATTCACCTTTTCTAACGCTCCTTCCACGATATTATGCATCTGGGCAATTTTAATTTCTTTCATCCCCATGGCTTCTACCTTTTCCTCCACAAACTGACAGATAAACTCTAATTCCTCATCTGTGAATTTAATCAATGCGCGGTATGCAGATTTGTTCACCGCAACCACTACTTTTTGAACATTAAATTCCTCCTTTGTTCCGTCCTTTTTCACAACTTTAAAATCCTTCTTCATGCTTTCCCTCCGTTCTATGGGCATCTTGTGTAAACATCAACAATTTTACGTTCTCTCTTGTAATGCCAGTAATGCGATCTGAAAACTGCAGACACCGGATATAGTTATTTTCTCATTATTTTTTTATCCAAACTACTATATATAGTTTTAGACTCTATCCTATCATGTTCTCTCCCCTAAGTCAACCTATAAATTTTGACCCCTGTCTAGACTTTACGGATGATATGTGATACAATCGCTTCAAGAAAAGGAGGTGAAAATTATGACTGATACGGAAAAACTCGATTTAATTCTTTCTGAATTGCTGGGCATGAAATTTGATATGCGGAATATGAAATCTGAAATACAGAATATGAAAACCGATATCCTTAACATGAAAGATGACATTTCCAACATGAAAACCGATATCCTTAACATGAAAGATGACATCCAGAATCTAAAAACAGAAGTCCGTGAACTAAAGACCCATGTTTCCCAGATCGATTCCCGTCTGGGCCGTTTAGAAGAAACTGTCCAAAAAAACTACTCTTTGACAGAAGAATTTTTTGTCTCTCAAATGGAAACCAATACACAATTCACAGAAAATTTACGTATCATTAACGGAAGATTAGACCGATATGATACACAGATTGCCAAAATGCCTCAGCAGGCAATAAATTTATAATCCCATATTTTCCATATTTTATGTTAAAAAAACTTTAAGCGAAAGGCTGCTGCAAAGCAGATTTTTGATACCAAGATAACGATCAATAAAAAGCATCGCCTGATTTGGTATAAAAATCTATTTTGCAGCAGCCTTTCTGCCATGTCTCTCAATTATTACTTTAATAATAATTTATAACTACTTTTTTATCCTGTTGGGAGCGTCCGCGTCATGCTGAAGTTGTTTTCGCACTTTGTTTCATTGTTACGCCGCTTCAAACTGAGAATTATAAAGTTCCGCATAGAAGCCGTTTTTCTCGAGCAATTCCTGATGGTTGCCCTGTTCAATAATGTCTCCATCCTTCATCACCAAAATCATATCTGCGTCTTTGATCGTGGAGAGACGATGGGCAATTACAAAGCTGGTCCTTCCTCTCATTAAGTTATTCATAGCCTTTTGGATTCGCTCTTCTGTCCTGGTATCTACTGAGGAAGTTGCCTCGTCGAGAATCAAAATAGGATTATCCGCCAAAATAGCTCTGGCTATCGTCAGCAACTGCTTCTGTCCCTGAGACACATTGCTTGCGTCCTCATTGAGCTCCATCTGATAACCACCAGGCAACGTCGTAATAAACCGGTGCGCATGAGCCGCTTTCGCCGCAGCAATCACTTCCTGATCCGTGGCATCCAGCCTTCCATATCGGATATTTTCCATGATCGAGCCCTTAAACAGCCATGTATCCTGCAGCACCATCCCAAAATTCTCTCTCAAATCGCTGCGGTTAAAATCTCTCAAATCATGTCCGTCTACCCGAATGCTTCCTTTCTGCACATCATAAAAACGCATCAGCAATTTCACCATCGTGGTCTTTCCTGCGCCAGTCGGTCCCACAATGGCAACCATCTGTCCTGGTTCCACTTCGCAATTAAAATTATGAATAATGATCTGTTTTGGATCATAGCCGAACTGCACATGTTCGAACGAAACCCTGCCCTCCATCTGAGATACTTTCACAGGATGCTTTGCAGACACTGGCTCCTCCTCTTCCTCTAAAAATTCAAAGACGCGCTCTGCAGCCGCTGCCGTAGACTGTAGCATATTTGATACCTGGGCTACTTGGGAAATCGGTTGCGTAAACTGACGCACATACTGGATAAAGGACTGAATCTCTCCCACTTCAATGCTGCCTCGTATGGCAAGCATGCCGCCAACCACGGCAACCGCCACATATCCAAGATTGCCAATAAACCCCATCACAGGCTGCATCATGCCAGATAAAAATTGGGACTTCCATGCAGACTGATACAAGATATCGTTCGTCTGATCAAACTCCTGCAGCATATCTTGTTCCTTATTGAATGCCTTTACAATATTATGACCACTATAAACCTCTTCCACCTGGCCATTGATCTTGCCAAGATAATTCTGTTGGGCAATAAAATATTTTTGTGAGAATTTTACTACGACGCCAATCAACATGCCAGACACCGGAAGAATTACAAGCGCAATCAGCGTCATTACAGGGCTGATGCTCAACATCATTGCCAAAATGCCCACCAGCGTGGCAATAGAGGTGATAAGCTGCGTTACGCTTTGGTTCAATCCCTGGCCAAGCGTGTCCACATCGTTCGTGATGCGGGACAGCACTTCTCCCACTGTCCGGGATTCAAAATATTTCATCGGCATGCGATTAATTTTCTGGGAGATATCCTCCCGAAACCGGAAACATATCTTCTGCGTAATCCCAGTCATGATAAATCCCTGCACGAAAGAACATAATGCACTGAACAGATAGATCATAAGCAAAAACAGCAGAATACTGCCAATCTTGCCAAAATCAATCTCTCCAACTCCAGATATCTTTGCTACCAAGCCCTGAAATAACTCCGTGGTGGCATTTCCTAGAATTTTCGGTCCCGCAATTCCAAATACAGTTGACGCTACGGCAAAAACCAAAACTACAAACACACCGATTTTATAACGCCCCATATACTGTAGAAGTTTTTTGACTGTCTTGCGAAAATTCTTCGCCTTCTCCCCCGGCATCATGCCGCCTGGCCCATGTCCATGTCCCATTCTTCTCGGCTGTCTTTGCTCGCTCATCAGTCTGCACCTCCTTGATTCTTAAGTTCCTGTTCCGAAAGCTGGGACCTTGCAATCTCTTGATAAGTCTCGCAAGTATCCATCAGTTCTTTGTGCGTTCCTATGCCCGAAATACGTCCATCCTCCAGGACAATGATTTGATCCGCATATAGGATTGTGCTGATACGCTGTGCCACGATTATCACCGCGGCATTCCTAGTCTTTTCCTGGAGAGCCTTTCGAAGCGCCACGTCAGTCTTATAATCCAATGCGGAAAAGCTATCGTCAAAAAGATATACCTTGGGATTCTTCGCAATCGCCCTGGCAATGGAAATCCGCTGTTTTTGTCCCCCGGACACATTGGCACCGCCCTGAGAGATCGGACTTTGATACCCCTCTTCTTTCTCAGAAATAAACTCCTTAGCCTGCGCAATCTCTGCCGCTTCTACCATCTGTTTCTCTGACACATTCCCAGCAAATTGGATATTGGATGCAATGGACCCAGAAAACAATACGCCCTTTTGAGGCACATAACCCACAAGATGACGAAGCTTCTTCTGGCTCATCTGCCGGATATCGACGCCATCGATCGTAATCCTTCCTCCTGTCACATCAAAAAAACGCAGAATCAAATTGAGCAAGGTTGATTTACCGCAGCCAGTACTCCCGATAATCGCCGTAGTCTGCCCTGGCCTGGCAGTAAATGAGATATGGCTCAGCGCATCTTCCGCCGCTTGCGGATAATGGAAAGACACATCTTCAAAAGCAACTTCTCCGCTCCAATCCTCTTTCTTATCATCCTGCGGATGTTTTGGATCCAAAATCGTTTCTGACGCCTGAATCACTTCTTCAATACGGTTTGCCGCCACTCCGGCACGGGGCAGCATCACAGATATCATGGTAATCATTAAAAATGCCATTACAATCTGCATCGTATACGTGATAAACGCCATCATGTCCCCTACCTGCAGATTTCCAAGATCCACTCCTTTCGCTCCAAACCAGACAATCAAAACGGTAACGCAATTCATGATCAACATCATCGCTGGCATCATCATTGACATGACGCGGCTGGTAAAAAGCTGCGTTTTCATCAAATCCCGACTGGCTCCTTCAAACCGTTTTTCCTCAAATTTTTCCCTGGAAAACGCCCGAATCACGGAAACTCCTGTAAGAATTTCCCTGGAAACCAGATTCAGTCGGTCCACCAATGTCTGCATTTTCTTAAATCTTGGCATGGAGACAGACATCAAAACGCCTACCAGCAATATAATGCTTCCCACGGCAACTCCGATAATCCATCCCATCCCTGTCCTTGTACCAGAAACTTTTATCACGCCTCCAATTCCAATAATCGGGGCATACATGATCATGCGCAAAAGCAGCACGACAACCATCTGTACTTGCTGGATGTCATTGGTACTCCTGGTAATCAGGGAAGCAGTGGAAAATTGTTCCATCTCGCTGTTGGAAAATGCCACCACCTTTTTAAATACGCTGCCTCTTAAATCCCTGCCCACCTTGGCGGAGACTCTGGCGGCAAATAGCCCTGCGACAATGGACGCAAGAGTCATTATCACTGTCATAGTAAGCATTTTCGCCCCGGTCCGCAACATATAGCGATTCTGATAGTCTTGCATCTGATAACCCAATGCCTCGTATTCCTTTCGGACCATCAATCTTGCTTTCTGAGAAATAATCGACTCGCTCATTTCTCCCATTTGTTGCTTTGCCTGTTCCTCCCCCGCCAGAATTTGATCCTTGGTCATTTGATTACTGCCCAGTAAAGCTTTGATTTGTTCCAAATCCTTGTCAGCTTCTTTTGTCATTGAGAACAATACTGCCAAAGGCATTCCAACTATGCTTTCCAATTCTTGCAGTGTTTCTTGATCCTGCTTTTTTAGCTCATAGTTTCCATTAGAATTTTTTTGATAAGATCGCTGTAGCTTCCTGGCATCCTGATCTGAAAGAAACAAGCAAAGATCTTCCATCGTCGACTCTTGCATTTTTTCTGGCACGGCGTATTCAATACCGCTTTGCTGAATTCCGATATCAACAATGTCCGACATATACTGGGGAAGTGACAAATCTGCTTGTGTCAAGTAAGGAATAAAAAAAATTTCATTTTTTTAGCGAGCCACAGGCAGATTTGCCTATGGCTCCTATTTTACCATTACTTTCCGCAAATTGGAACAGATTTTCATACAGTGCTGTCAGCATTGAAAGGATTTCCGACTTTCCACACAATCTCTATGGCATCCGATCCGTAGACAATAACTTTATCAATCAGCGTCTTTAACCTGTCTTTGTCAAAGGACTCCAGTACGGAAAACTCTGTCAGTTTTTCGTCCGATATTTCCTCCGGCTCTGATACTGCCTGTAAGCTGTCCAGTTCTTCCAGTGCCGCACTCTTGATCTGTTCCAGTTCTTCCATTCTTATCTTACCTTTTTCAATCCGTGCAACATAATCGTCTCTGGTAATCGTTCCTGCCTTGTATTGCTCATATAAGTGCAGCTTTGTGTCTTTCCAACGAGCCGTTTCCTTCATACTGTCAGCAACCGTTGTTTCAAGTATTGATTTCCTGTCATGCTTGTGTGCCTGTTTGCGAACAGCTCTTGCTTCAATGAGCATATTTGCCATTCCTCTTACCTGACACAACACCGCATTTTCTAGTTCTTCCTTTACAATGTTAATCTTTTGGCAGTCATTCTCTATCTGCTGTACACGACTTCTACAATGATATTTATCGTTTTTTCTGTTTCTGAGTTGAAGGCTTTTGCCACAGTAACCACAGATAAAAAAGAGATTTTGCCTGCCTGTTGTTCTTCCGCTCATATCAAGTCCGACAATGTTATCATTTGCTTTCTGAAAAAGTTCTTTTGATACAAGGGCTTCATGCTGGTTTTCTACGATGATCCATTTCTCCCTCGGCTGCTCTACCCGTTTCTTATTGGTGTCCATACCGCACCTTGCCCGGTTCCAGAACATTGTTCCCAAATATGTCTCGTCAGTAATTATGTTCCTGATTGAACTGTTACTCCACATTTTTATCTTAACATGTGGCTGTTTATCCGGGAAATTATCGCCTTTTAACTGGTGGTACAGATACCTTGTCGGTATTCCTTCCTCATTGAGCTGCCTTGCAATCTCCGTATGGCTTACTCCGTCAGCAGCCTGCCGGAAAATTCTGCGCACTACCCACGCCACATTTTCATCAATCAGCAGTTCATGCTTATCTTCCGGGTTCTTCATGTACCCATATGGGGCAAACTGACCGACAAACTCACCGTTCCTAACCCTTGTGTCCCTTGCACTCCGTACTTTTTTAGACAGATCAGCACTGTACATCCCATAAACAAGGTTTTTGAGTGCAACGCTCATTCCCCCTGTTGTCCCGAACTTATCACTGCTGTCGTAATTGTCATTGACAGACACGAACCTTACCTGCAGGATTGGAAAGATATATTCAAGATACCTTCCGACTTCAAGATAATCCCGCCCAAACCGTGAAAAGTCTTTGACAACAATCATGCCGATATCGCCGTTTTTTGCCGCTTCAATCAATGCCTGAACGCCCGGTCTGTTGAAATCGGTGCCGGAATACCCGTCATCACTAAACTCTGTGATGCTGTATTCCTGTCCCTGCATAAGTTCCTCTACATGCTTTGTAAGGAGTACCCGTTGCGCTGAAATGCTGTTGCTTTCTTCAAGTTTTCCCTTGTCGCTGTCCTCATTTGAGAGGCGGAGGTATATCGCCACTGCTGTTTTATCCATTGGAACCGCCCTCTCTTTCTGCACTCAGGCTTTTCAGGCTTTCCAGTACATCATCATAAATCAGGTGTACGACAATGTTTGCATCTTCATGTACCTCTACCCTGTCCACAAATGCATCTACCATTTCCTTTGTGAGCTTGCGTTTCGTGAGGTATTTCTGCACCACCGCTTTCCAGTCCTCGTTAATATGGTACTCTCTGGAATATTCTGCCTGTGCCTTTAGCATTTCATCAAGCCTTGCAGACAGTTCCTTAATTTTGGCAGCGTATTTCTCACTGATCTGCACATACTGTTCTTCATCAATCAGCTTATCCCGGTAATCCTCAAAAATGCCTGCCTTGACTTCTGTTGTCTTTTGCAGCTCCTTTCTTATCTTGTCTGCCTCTTTTCCATATAAATCATACTTTTTAAGGTTTTCCGTCTTTGCATTCAGCCGCTTTACTGTTTCCTCTTTATCAATGCAGACATGCATATGCTCTTGAATCTCACTAAACACTGCCGCATTGACCGCCTCTGCTGATACCAGATGATTGGTGCAGCCTTTCTTTACCGTGTTCAGATAGGTCTTGCACCTGTAAGACTTGTTGACATGCCTTGTCCCTTCTGTGCGGAATGCCATGATTTTTCCACAGTCCGCACAGACAATCTTCTTACCGATAAGATTAAACCGGGCATGGTCAAATCCGTTTTTCCCGTGTGTCGAGTGAAAATGCTTTACATTTTCCTCAAGCATCTCCTGTATCGTGTCAAAATCCTCCCTGCTTACCAGTGGCGCATGAGTGTCCTCAACAATAATCCAGTTTTCTTTGGGTACTCTGACCGTTTTCCCATTTACCCTGCTCATTTTATTGTGGACGCTTTCACCAACATAGGCATGATTTGTAAGGATAGCCCTTACTGTCACACTGTTCCATTCTGTATTCATTCCTTCTGGAATGTCATGTCCAAACTGAATGAGCTTGTATGATTTAGGATTAAGGATTTTTTTACTGTTTAGCTGCCTTGTAATCTCCTTTAAGGAATTTCCCTCTAAAAACAGCCTGTATATTTCAAGCACGTTTTCCTTAACTTTGTCATCCGGATAGAGATGTCTGTCTATATTGACATATCCATAAGGAACTTTCCCTGAAGAATACTCCCCATTTTTCCAGTATGCCCTGTGAGCGGATTTCATCTTTTTGGATAAATCTTTCACATACATTTCATTTACCATGTTTTTCAGCGGCATCAGCAGCTCTTCGCCGGACTTGTTGGAGTCGTAACCGTCAGTGACCGCTATGAACCTCACATCAAAGAACGGGAATACCCTTTCAATGTAGTTGCCTGTCTCAACATAATTCCTGCCGAGCCTTGATAAATCTTTTACGACAATGCAGTTGAGCAAGCCGCTCCGCATATCCTTTATCATTTCCTCAAAACCCGGTCTTTCAAAATTCGTGCCGGAATAGGAAATGTCAGCATACTCTTTAAAAACAACCATATCGTCATTCTCTGCCACAAACTTCCGCAATAGTTCCATCTGTGTCTCAATCGTTGCCCGTTCTCTGTTGGCTTCTGTTTCCTCAGAAAGCCTTGCATATAAGCCGACTTTGTAGCAGGCTGATTTTACCGGGGCAGAAACTGTCATGGTCTGCTGTCCTAAATCATTGACATTTACAAAATCAATCTTCTTTGACTTCCTAGCCATGCTACACCGCCTCCTTCCTCTCAAACCGAACCCTGCCATGTTCATCACAGACAACCTCACAGCCTGCGTGCTGCAGATTATCAAGTATTTCCTTATAACAGTCGCCAAAACTGAAAACTACTTCAATGCTGTTCTTGTCTATAACCCGTACCCTGTCAATCAGCTCCACAGCCACATTCCTTGTCAGCCTGTCGATGTTCTGATGCTCTGCAAAATAATCAAGCCATTTGTATTTATCCGTATTTGAAGCAAGTATATCCTTGATTTCCTGCTTCATCTTCCTTACCGCATCTTCCGCACTGTCACGTTTCTGTGTGTATGCCTCATGCAGCTCCATGTAATCCTCTTTTGACACGATACCGTCTTTCATATCCTCATAGAGCATATTGCGGAGTTCCTTGCAGCGCTCAATCTCTGTTTCTTTCTGTCCGATACGCTTTTCCAGTTCCTTAATATCCAGTTCCTGAAAAGGGATTGTAGATACCTTTTCCATGACCTGTTTCAAGTCAAGAATGTTGCTGATCTGGACCTGTAGGAACTGCAAAACCGCTTCTTCCAGTTTATCCACCGGGATACGGTGGTTGCTGCACTCCTTAGTCTCCTTGTTGCGGGAACACACATAATACTGATACTTCTTCCCTCCGGCATAGGCATTCTTCCTTACCATAGCCGCACCACAGTCGGCACAGACAATCAGCCCTGCCAGCGGATATACTTCTGACTGCTTCGGGGAAATCCTTGTATCCATGCCAAGAAGCCGCTGCACAATGGAAAAATCCCTGTCTGAAATAATGGCTTCATGGTTCTTTTCTATCCTTATCCAGTCCTTCTCCGGCTTCAACACTGTCTTTTTTACCTTATGGTTCGGTGTTGTCTGCCTGCCCTGAACCAGAGTACCGATATAAAGCTCATTTTCCAAAATTCTTCTGACTGTTACAGAACTCCATACTGCCTTGTCATTGGTCTTAAAGCTGGTCTGGTAATTGCTGCCCATTGCGCTTTTATATTCCATAGGGGAAAGCACACCCATGTCATTCAGCCTGTTTGCAATGGCATCCTGACTGAGTCCGTGCAGCTTCATTCTGAAAATGTCCCTGACAATCCCCGCCGCAATCGGATCAATCACCAAGCTGTTTCTGTCATTTTCATCTTTCTGATACCCATAAGGGGCAAAGGAACCGATAAATTCCCCGTTTTTCCTTTTTACCTCCAAATGGCTCCGTATTTTCACGGAAATATCCCGGCAGTACGCATCGTTGATTAGGTTTTTAAAAGGGATAATGATTTCATCCGCCTGATCTTTCCCGTCCAGACTGTCATAGTTGTCATTGATAGCGATAAAGCGAACCCCCAGTGCGGGGAACAGCCGCTCAATGTACCTGCCGGAATCAATGTACTCACGCCCGAAACGTGAAAGGTCTTTTACGATGACACAATCCACAATACCCTTTTTAATGTCCTCAAGCATCAGCTTAAAAGCAGGACGCTCAAAATTAGAGCCTGTATAACCGTCGTCAACCCGTTCCGACACTACCTCAATATCTTCTTTGTCCTTCAGGAAATCACGGATAAGATTTTTCTGATTTGAAATGCTGTTGCTCTCTGCTTTCGCAGCATTGGAAACATCACCATCTTCCTTAGATAATCTAACGTAGATGGCTGCATGGTAGATTTTCTTAATCTTGTTACTCATGTTTACCACTCCTTTTGATTTTCTAAGTCAGAAAACCCGAAAGGGAGTGCCTGTTTAGTCCCAAGTTAGAAATAATGAAATTTAGTCCTAACGCTATTCTAGCACACCCTGCGGATTATTTCCACCAGATTCTGAAAAATTTTTAAACGGATAAGAGCATATTTTCAAATGCTTCATTAAAAGATATACCGCCTGTAAACCGTACCTTGACTTTCATGCTGCCGACACGCACCAGATAGGGATTGCCGACTTTTTTAAGGTACTGCTTCTTTCTTTCCTCCAACGGCAGCTCCCGGTTAATCTGAATCCCGCTTATATCCGTCAGCTCCTCTAGCTTCACATCCGCAAAATCGGTATCAAGCATTTTTCTGTATTCTTCTGCCGTCATTCTGTTACCTCCCAATAAAAAACGCTGCCGGATATTTTGACAGCTATGTATGCCGGATTGCAGATCCGGCTTAGAAAGGTTTTCCTGCTCTCCTACCATTTGCTCGCTTCAAGCCTCTTTTGAAAATTCCTGTATATCTCTTTGTCTGCCCATTTTGCATAATCCTTGATGTCAATCAGTCCGTCCAAGTCATAGATTCTGGAACGCATGAAGTGTTCCACCTTTTCAGGAGTGTACTCCCCCTGTTCTGTCAGCTTCGCAGTCAGCCTTTCTCTGATCTCTTCCTGTATGGCTTGCGGCATTGCCGATATATAATAGGGCGGCTGATATGGCACACCACTATGCGTTACCGCATCTTCATATTGATAGCTTTTTTCAAAGTTGAGCAGAAATTTCCGTATCTGAACACTGGCTTTTCCCTTGTTTTCCTCACTGACCAATTCCGTCAGTCCGTCAAAGAACTGAATCAGTTCCAATTTTGTAAAGCCCATCCTTACATACTCCTTTATCCTTAATATACATAGAAAATGCTGCCTGTACGAGACACGTAGCTATGTAAAAAGCCGGACACCCGCCCGGCTCCAAAAGATATGATGTTATGTCCTTTCCTTAATTGTATCTGTCAAACACACCGACCTGCACCTGTACGCCCTCTGTAATCCTGTCGAGCGTTTCTTCATCAACCTTTCCCATGTGTTCTATGATACGGTCAAAGTTCAGTGCTGTTACCTGTTCGCATAATGCGACACTGTGCTGGTCCAGCCCCTCCGTCTTATATGACGATATGAATACATGGGTTGGCAGGCTCCGTTTCTTGTATATCTTAGTTGACAGCGGAACTACTGTAATGACTGTGCTGTGCTTGTTTGCCCTGTTGTTACTGACTACCACCACCGGGCGCATACCGCCCTGCATACTTCCCTGATACTGTACGCCCAAATCCGCATACAGTATGTCGCCTCTCCTTATCTTCATCAGCAGCCTTTTCCCCCGCCCCATATCGGTCTTTCCTTATCAGCAGGACACGTTGTTGTATCGTATATATGGTACTGCATGGTGGAAAGCTCGAAGAAACCGACGCCGATGTTGGCGGCATCATACATAAATTCTTCCAGATCGGACTCATCCGCTGTTATGTCAGCCATATTCTCCACAACAACCGTATCATACTGCCCGGTAATCAACCGGGTAATCAGCATATTCACCGCTTCACGGTCAATATCCCTGTTCGGTCCCTTGTTGACGATAGTTTCATTCATCAACGCTATCCCTGCCATGCTGCACTTCTGTCGGTTCTCCTGAATGATTCTGCGGATATTGCTCTCTGACTTGTTGGAGTTCATAAACATGATTGCCGGATGCACAAGCAAGCCGACCTCAAAACTTTTCACATTACTGCACATGATAATCACCTGTTCTTTCTTCTATTCTCATTGACTGAAACAAAAGAGAAGTTTTTGCCGGCATTATCCTCTCATACAGGAAAGCCTTGTCTGCTGTTATCTGATAACTGCAAGGCTTGCCTGTATCAGAGGATAACGTGGCGTTTCCGCCACATTACCCCTCTGTCCAATCTGAAAATATCAGATTATGCTCTCGCTGATCCCCGAAACGGGTAACATACACTGGGACGGCTTCATCCCACACTGCGCCTCCATCATGCCCAACCAGACGGAATCCACAGGGAGCCACTCCCGGAAAATGCTTTTCGCTGAAATTCCGGCGCTGTTCTATCTCATTATCTCTGACTGCCATGCCAGTAGGCACAATCCTCTGCTCTTAAAAACTTGCGTTTTTTACCTTCACAGGCAACAATGTTATCCATTGCAGGTACATCTTCGCACGAAATGGGATTCTGCCACCCCTTTATCGCTACGCAAGCGTAGACGGATAAAAAGGCGAAAATAAAATCAGGTGTATGCGTGTCCTATTGAATTGTCTTGGCTTTCTCAAGCCTGCAACTATCATAACTGAAAAGGAGTGGTTTTCAGAGTGCCAGTATCCGCTATTTATAGCTGATATACGCAACCTTGACTATCAGATAAAAAGAAAAAAGATCAGACTCCAGATTATAATCTGTTGTCTGATCTCTTTATATATAAGCATTTCTATTTTTCCTTATTTTTTTATCAAAATATTGTGTATCTTAATAATTTTTATCAATTTACAATCTATACATTATAGAAGCCCATAGTTTTTAATAAGTACAAAAAGGCGCATATCACACACTCCTATACGCCTAATTCCACTTTCAAATTTCATTATGATGCCATATATAAAATTCATCATATCAATGGCTCGGATAAATAATTTCTGTTGACGTAAATGTATCATCCGCAGAAACGTTAATATATCCGTTACTATCCACAATATACTCATTGCCATAGACTGAAACTGTATCACCTTCTTTAAAGCCAGCCTCTTTCCAGTTCATGTTGTTCAACTGTTCAATTTTTTTATCTACATTTATTACCCTTCCAGATTCTTGCAATATATAATTATGTACTCCACTTCCTGCGTCTATTGAAAAGAATCCTGTCTTAAATCCAACACTGTCACAAACTGACAGTACATCTTCTCTTGCAAATCCATACAAATTTTTCCCCTGTGCCAATGCAGACAAAATATTACTTGCTTTTCGCATTTCCCATTTATAATTTGTACCCTTTTGATTTGTATTCTCGGCTAATAATGACTCTGATGATGCCCATCCAATTTTTCCGTTATTAACTGTCCATGTATATCGGCTACCATTTGATGTTGCCCATGAGTAATAACTTTTGTTATTTAGAACCAAAGAATTATTTACAGCACAAACCTGTGATAAGGAACTTGCATTAATTTTCGGCACAGCATAATTAGGTACAATCTGTCTGCTACCATTATAATCAAAAGAAATAACACCATGCTCTTTAAAATCAGGATTATATCCACAAGAAACATTTTCGCCAAAATTTATTGCATCTAAAATAGCGCTCATATTATTATAATTATCTAAATAATAGGATAATTGATTTTTAGATATATTCACACTACCGTCTATCATTGCTGCTATGCTCTCTTTTGAAAAGCTTCTTGCAGTATCAGAAATACTTAAATTATCCAGCCTTTTGTTTCCATTTTTTGATAATATTTGAAGTGCCTTTTGTTGTTTTACTACCCTATCAACTCCTTTGGCATAAAGCAATGTCTGTTTCGTTCTATTTATGTCTGTTAAATATGCCTTCAATATTCACCTCATCCTCTCCAAAGCTATACTTTAATTCGTGATTACAATCTATCCTTAGTGTACCAATATTAAATCATCTTTTTAGTACACTAAGGATCATTTACATATAAGTTATCTTATGGTAAATCAGGTGCAACATACCTTATCGTCATAGTCGGCGTAAATGTTTTACTGGAAGAACTGGTGGATATTATTTTCGCTCCCCATACCTGATCCAGTAATGATGAGTTCGTAACTGGCAAACTATATGAATAAGTCGTTTTTGTTGCCACCCACGAATCATAAAATTCATTATAAAAATATCTCTTTGAGCTTACAGATGTTGTACATCCTCCAACGCTTACTTCATATCCTATTGCACGATCTGGAATATCTGCAATTAATGTTAAATCCACGGTATCCTGCCAAGTAGCTTTAGCCGCTAACGTAATCGAATTAAACTTATATGTATAAGTCCCTAACGAATACTGCGGATTGCCGATAGTAAAGTAGTAAGTTGAAGAAATACTCGTTGTAGTATGATACACTCTTAAATAGTATAATCCACTTTCTGGAACAGGAACTTCGTAAACATTTGTATCTCCATACTTCTGAAATTGAAAAATATCCAATGGTACGAATAAATTTGAGGAATCATACAGTTCCACGATTATTGTACCTGTTCCAACATTCAAATCAAGATATGTTTCATCATCTGAATACAAATAAACCTTATACCAATCCTCATCATCATTAGACAATGTTCCTGTCACATAACGATATACCGATGACTGATTGGAGACATACTGCGCTGCTGTCTGTGCATTTCTTGAAATAAGTTGTGCCTGTTCATAAGAGTCATTCGGTTCTGCATCAGTATATGCTGTTGAAGCATACACTGTCTGCCCACTAAAATACATCCCTGTACTTAATGCTACTGCAAAAGCCAAAGATACTCCTACACATTTCTTGATCCACTTAGTAAACTTTGTTTTCATGTTAATACCTCCTATACTTTTCAGAAAACTATCAAGTTATCTTTTACCAATATTATCGTTCAAATATTGCATATAACAAGATGCATTGCAGAAAGTGAACTGTTTTTGCAGAAAACGGCACAATAAATCTTTTCAGACTAGATTAGCCTCGCTGAAAAGCTCTCTTTATAATCAATCTGCTTTTTCCATCATAATACTTAATTCAACGCATAGTGCGATTTTAGTCTTGCTCTGTACATCTAATTTTTTCTCTATTTTAAAACAAAAGACCAAACAAAAGAATCAATCTCAAGTTCAGTCTTTAAATATACTCAGCCTTTCCGATCTAAATATGCAAGTATTCCCCACTTAGTAGTTATATCCACTCATGCCTTTTTCCATAACAACATATTATCCGCAATCTCCGTTACCACCTTACCAGAATGTTTAAGCCATGAAAGGTATGACTTTATTGTACTTCCTAACAGTGCATACTGCTCATAATTCATTACAAGATTGTATTGAGTGAAAACCTGCTGCAAAATTGTTTCAAAGTTCATTGGCTTTTCGCATAATGCAATAAGAAACTCCGCATTTTCATTAACCTTAGATATATTATATTGCACTAGCTCTTGTATATCCTCTGTCGGCTTTGCATGAGCCGGAATAAACATCTTTGCCTGCATTTTTCCTACCTGTTCCAGTGTGTGAAGATATGCCTCTACATCATATATAAATGTAAATTTATACTTATCCAATGTTTCTTTGCTGTTTAAACAATCTGCTATAAAAGCTACTCCGTCTGGTGTTCTAATCCCGATCATATCAAAAAAATGTCCCGGCAAATCAATCACAGACAAACTTTTGGGAAAATCAGCATCGGAAATTTTCGTAACCTCACTCGGTTTCGCCATAAGAAACTTGTGTTGCAATTCTTTGAGAGGAAATCCCCCAAACAAAAAAGCAGGTTCCAAAACAGGATATTGCGTAAAAGCAGCCTCGATGCCCCGGCTAAACACTTTACATGCTGTCTGCTTTTGCAAATACTGATTTCCACCAATATGATCTGCATTGGAGTGTGTGTTAATAATGGCTTTTAACGTCCAACCATTCGTTTCCAAAATCTGTCTGATTTTCTTTCCAGCGTCCTTGTCGTTGCCACTATCAATCAGATATGCCTCTGTTCCATTTTCCACATAGACACCTATTTTTGCCGGAGACTCAATATAATAGCTTTGCTCTCCTACCTTTATCAATTCATACATTTTCTTCTGCTCCTCTTGATATTTTCTGCGCTACAGCTATGAGGGTATCTCTTTCTAATTCCAAAGGCATTGATCCAACATTGTCATACACGGTACAGCAATCGCAAACCTTTACGTCCGTACCTGTAAGATTTTTCATCTTAACAGCACATAACGCCCTGCAATCATCTTTCCTGTCATAATTTTTGCTGCCAATCCATGTAGCTAACAGGCACTTATCTCTAATATCATCCGCAATTTCAGCACCGACACAGCGCCCCGGACACTCCTGAACCGTCCCCGGCAGTCTTATATACATACCATTATGCATCTGCTGGCATTTTGCCGCCCCTGCATAGCCAGAAATTCCTTCTTTTTTTAGTATATCTAAATCAGTTATTCCCATGTTGATAGCAGATACATAAATATCTGAATAGAAATCTGCCAGCCATTTAACATATCTTTCCTCCCGTGTCAAGATATTATTTTCATCATACCGGGAAATCAGTTCTTTGTTCGTTTCAAATTGTCCCAAAAGCCATTCTAATTCATCTGTTCCTTTTCCACTAACCATAGTAGGAATAGTAATCACGGTTATATTTCTGTGCATAGCCCATTCATACATTACCACTGTTTCATCGCTAACCTCTGGCGTCACCGGAGCAGCAACGAGGGCTAATCTTTTTCCCTTTGCAGGATCATTGAAACCGTATTTTACAAGAAGTTTCAATGCATAATCCCTTTTCTCCGTATAGCTTGTAACTCCTCCATCTTTTCCACAACCCACCATACGATCCTGAATTTCTGGTACAAAGGAATTTCCACCCAATAATATACTTACATTTTCGTATTCAGATAACTTACGAACTAATTCTTCTGCCGTTTCAATGCCCTCATATCCGCAATCTTTGGCAATTTTATCATCTCCTAATGCGGTGCCTTTTGTGAAAATACCTATCTTGATCTCCATTTGCCGCAAATCATCTAAAATATTGAACAGATCAGGAATTTTAAAAATCTCACCAATCCCAAGAAACTTAACAGACTCCAATCCTATTTTCTTAGCGTCCAGCAAGACCTGTTTCATATCAGACCATTTTAACAGCTTGTGTCCATCAAGAATTTTTCTTACATAAAAATCATCCTCCTGATTAAAACAATGAGGACAACGCTGCGTACAGGTAGTCCGATACATTCCTGCAAACTCTCTTTTGAGTGCATCCATGTCAATTACATCATTCTTCCCTCTAAACTCACCTTGCTCAAAGCGTTTTTTCAATGTATTCATTGCATCAATCGCATTATCTGATGCCAACTCAATATCTAACGTCCTTAAACGCTTTATCTTGTATACATTACCGGAAATATGGCAGACTTTATCCAGTAAACCATATTCTTTCAGCTCCGCCACCTCATCATCTGTCAATTGCACATTTATGTACTTTGTTTCTTCATAATCGACAAATGACCATCCATTTACATCAACATAAAAATCTTTAGGAAATGCCTGATAAATCTCTGGTATCTCCAAATCCGTAAGTCTCTTTAAATACTCGTTTTTCTTTGAACAAGTAATCATAACAGCATTCTCTCCTTTCGTATTATCCGTACACTCTTTTCTCAAAACACATTTCCAAAAATCTTTCTTTAATATTTCCCAACAATTTTTACTATTAATTTTAGATTTTTGAAATGTTCACATTCCTCAATATAGCATCTTACAAAACAGAATCAATACCCTTTACAGAAAATGAACCACTTGAGCAGAAAACGGACACAAAACAGCTTTACCACATTCACAAGGTAAAGCTGCTCTCTTTTATTTGCTATGCTATTATTATCCTGCCTATCTCCTCGCAACCTGCATTGATAAAACTGTAATAAATTCCTCCGGGCTTGGCAACCGCCCTATTCCGAATAGACTATCCCACTTATATCTTGTTTCCTTGTTCAAGAACCCAACCAAAATAGCTTTCTCCATTTCCTCTCTTATTTCACTTTCACTTTTTCCCTCTCTTTGGGCAATCTTCTTAATTGCATCTTTGGCAGCTCTCTCTTTCATTCGCTTTCTCCTTTCAGGTACTATAACTTCTTATCCATAAGTTTCTATAACTGATATGTTAATTTTAACTAATGTATACTTAATTAGTCAAACATTTTGTGTCTACATATTATGACATTACTCGACAAGGAGGTGCTAAATTGAACCAAAACGGAAGAATTAAAATCAACTTAGGTCAGCTACTTAAAGAGTCTGGTCTGAGTAAAAACAAATTTTGTCAGAAAGCGGAAATACAACGCTCTCAATTAAACGGATATATGAATAATACCATTACCCGACTGGATACGGAAGTGCTGGTGCGGATTTGTCGCACACTGAATTGCTCTATTGCTGATCTATTGGAGTATATCCCACCTGATGAAAAATAAGAAACACAGTCTGAATTCAAATATTGTTTCAGACTGTGTTTTCTATTTCCAAAAATTAACAAGTTATTTTCTGGTGTATTTTATTGTTCAAGCTGACTTTTATAGTATTCTATTTTTTCATCTAGTTTTCCGCAATGTTCTTCTAATTGCTTGATTTTTTTAGCTAACGAATAACGATGGCTAATCAGCATATTCATTCTTTCACTCATAGTTGCTGAACCTTCTGAGCGTAGTTGCGAATATTTCTTTATTTCTTTTATTGGCATTCCCGTATCTTTTAATCTCTTAATAAATTGCATCCAGTTTATATCATTATCAGTATATATCCTATGATTATTTTCTTTCCGATTTGGTTTTATAAGTCCTTCTTTTTCATAATAACGTAATGTATCTAAACTTACTCCCATTAGATTTGCAAATTGTCCCGACGTATATTCCATAATCTACCTCCTCATCATATCCTTCCAATAAGTTCAAAAAAACTTTTTATTTTGCTTGACATGGAGTATACTCCATGTTGTAAAGTATTATATCATAAATATGGAGGTAAATCAAATGAGCAAATATGTAGCTATAACAGGTGCAAGTTCTGGTATCGGTTATGAAACCGCTAAGAGAT
>OFFX01000345.1_pt1 | contig 40146 bp, 34 predicted proteins | sample 1521511 | NCBI WGS metagenome assembly OFFX01 (sample SAMEA3504125, study PRJEB24116) | mouse gut metagenome | biome: mouse gut; feature: mouse-associated habitat; material: faeces | place: Denmark | collected 2011
GATGAATACCAGCATGATGATCATAAAGAAGCTCAGGACATACATGGCGTTCTCCGCCACATTTTGGAACAGTTCGTTCATTTTACTTTTCCTCCACTTTTCTAAAGATTGTTTTGGAAAATTCTCCTCTGCGCGGGCCTGCGCATGAAAAAGCCCCGAACCGTGACGATTCGGGGCGGGTTTCCATACCTTTGTGCACAGGATGTACTTCCAGGGCAGCCTGCTGCAGCCAGGACATGCCGCCTGAAATAAACCTGTGACAGATACTTCTTCTTTCATCCAGACTTTACTGTTGGTTCCGGACTTTCACCGAATCAGCCGTGACAAAAATCTGCTTCCATGCAAATCTCCTGCCCCGGGTCGCGGACTATACCGCCAGTAGGGAATTCTGCCCGCCAAACCGTCAAGATTTCGCAGGAGTCACCCGACCCCAAAGAATTTTCTGTTAAATTTTTGCAGAAGACTTCTTTTGTCTTCTGTCAGGTACAAAACATATTATAATACAGTTTCTTCCGGAAATCAAGATTTTTTTACGTTCCTGCCGCAAATCCGGGCAGCGCCGCAATATCCTCCCGGGTATATTTTTTTGCCGGGAAAACAATACTTTGTTCCCTGAAAACTTCCTCCAAAATTCTGTGTTCCAGTTCCCTTCTTCGTTTCAGGTGTTCCAGCAATCCTTCCGGTCCGGACAGGGCATTGGCCTTTCCAAAAGGTGACGTCTCCAGGTACTGCAGCATCATGGGAAACCACAATTCCCTTCCCTCCTCATCGGAACGTTCCTTTCTGATTATGTCAATTCCCTCCGCAATATTCTCCACGTCCAGATAGATAATTCTGTATGTTTTTCCGGCCAGAATATCCTTTAAATTTCTGTAAAATTCCAGGATTTCAGCATCCGTCATCATAAGATACAGCATCTGGTTTTCCACAATATTCTGAAAAATGGAGCACTCAAAAATCTGTCCCTGTCCGCTCCATCTCCCGAAGCGTGAAAAAATGACACGCTCAAAAGCTTCCCTGTCCAGATTTCCGTTATAAATCTCATACCGCTCCAGATCCTTGTGGAATCCCGGAATATCCGTCAGTATCCGGGTATAACAGATAATCTTCCGCTCCCCTTCCGCCACGGTTTTTTCCCGGATTTCTTCCCGGAGCGCCGGATATCGTTCCAGCACCTCCCCATACTCTTTTTCCGTGGTATAGGCACACCATGCCATTTCCACCGGAGAAAAATCCCCTTCCCGGAAGACCTGGTACTCTTTCCCCATATCTGCCAGGCGCTGCACGAAAGTGGTTTTTCCCGCCCCCTGTATTCCCTCCACAAAGTAACTTGTCTGTGCATTCGTATGATCCATAAGTCCTCCCTTGTAAAAACAAAATGACTGCCATCCATTATGCGACGGAATTCCGGGATTGTCAATCCTGCGCTGCCCTGTCCCCGTTTACTGCTTTTACAGCCATCCGGAAACAATGTTTTGCGGCCTTTTTGAAACCAGTTCCCCAATATCTGTCAAAAGCAGGCCGGCGAAAAAGGGATTGACAGATGTCCTGAAGGGTAATACCATCACAATAATACAAATTTTCTGCCCCAGCTGGTACCCGGAGGCAGGAAAGAAAACGAAAAACCAGGAGGAAGGCCATGTTTCGCTTATGGGCAAAAATTTTTAAAGACAATCGTATGTTAAAGGACACCTGCATAGAAGATGCCGGCACGGACACACGCACCCATAAAGTGTTCCATGCCCTGGATGAAATCTGTTATCAGTTTGATCTGGGAAAACCTGTCTGGCTGGACAAAACCATCTCGGATTTCAAGCGTTACCGCAAGGCACGCTTTACCCAGGACAGCTTTATGGAAAGCATCGACTTTGATTATTTGGAAATTCAGATAATTGAGGAAGATTAGGGTTGACATTTTCCCAATCCGGGTATAATATTTATTGTAATACGTGGTTTTGAAAACTATGTGACAAAGTTATTGTAATCGTAACATAGTTTACATTACTCCCATATATTGATTATGTATGCTGAAAGCGTACGTCCCCGGCAGCCGGAAATGCCGGACCGGGCCGCGGAAAGCGTACATCACCGAAAAGCAGTTCACAGACAAAAATATGCATTTTTCAGGAGGTGTCAATATGCAGATTACAATAAGAGAGCCCGGAAGCGCCATCACACATTTTGTAGGCATGATGCTGGCCGTGTTTGCGGCAGTACCGCTGCTGGTAAAGGCCGGTGTTTCTTCAGACGGAAAACATTTTGCCGCCATGGCCATTTTTATGGCAAGCATGATATTGCTTTACGGAGCCAGCGCCGCTTACCATTCCGTAAACCTGAGCGGAAAGTCCCTGCGGATTTTCCGGAAGCTGGATCACATGATGATTTTCGTGCTGATCGCCGGTTCCTATACCCCGGTATGTCTCATTGTGCTGGGCGGGAACCTGGGATATACCCTGCTGACTCTGGTATGGGGTATCGCCGCTGCAGGCATGATCATCAAGGCATGCTGGATCACATGCCCCAAATGGTTTTCTTCCATTATTTACATCGCCATGGGCTGGGTATGTGTCCTAGTGTTCGGAAAACTGCTGGATACCCTTTCCACCGCGGCATTCCTGTGGCTGCTGGCCGGAGGCGTGATTTATACCGCAGGGGGCATTATTTACGCCCTGAAGCTCCCCCTTTTCAATTCCAGGCACAAAGAATTCGGTTCCCATGAGGTATTTCACTTATTTGTCATGGCGGGAAGCGTATGCCATTTCATCTTCATGTATTCCTATGTGGCATAACAAGGCCGTCCGGCCCCGAACCCTCCTGACAGGAATCCGAACCCGGAGAGAAACTTTCCTTCTCCCGCTTACCGCGCTCCCATCTGGCGGCATCCTTCCTTGTAATCCGGCAGGGGAAGGCCCCTCTCCGCTGCTTGCGCGCAGGGGGTGCATATGAAAATATGCACCCCCTGCGTCATTCTTTTGTATCGTCAGCTTCAGTCCCGCAGAATATGGATTCTGTCCCTCTCCCGATCTGTCTCAGTCCTCATATCCATTGGGATTGTTCTTCTGCCATCTCCAGGAATCCTCACACATCTCCCGGATGCCGTACTGGGCTTCCCATCCCAGCTCTTCCTTTGCCAGGGCTGCATCCGCATAGCAGGCCGCAATATCGCCTTCCCTTCTGGGCTTAATCACATAGGGCACTTTCACCCCTGTGGCTTCCTCAAAGTTTTTGACCAGGTCCAGCACACTGTAGCCCACGCCGGTGCCCAGATTATAAATGCGCAGACCACCCTTCTCCTGGATCTTTTTCAGCGCCTTCACATGTCCCAGCGCCAGGTCCACCACGTGAATATAATCCCGGACACCTGTTCCGTCCGGCGTGTCGTAATCATCACCGAATACGCCCAGCTGGGGAAGCTTGCCCACTGCCACCTGGGTGATGTAGGGCATCAGATTGTTGGGAATTCCGTTGGGATTCTCCCCCATGGTGCCGCTCTTGTGCGCACCGATAGGATTAAAGTAGCGAAGCAGTATCACATTCCACTCCGTGTCGGCTTTCTGGATATCCGAAAGAATCTGCTCCAGCATGGATTTCGTCCAGCCGTAAGGATTTGTGCACTGTCCTTTGGGGCAGTCTTCCGTGATGGGAATCACGGCAGGATTTCCGTATACGGTTGCGCTGGAGGAGAAGATAATGTTCCTGACACCATGTTTCCGCATCACATCCACCAATGTCAGGGTACCGGAAATATTGTTCTCATAATACTCCCAGGGCTTCTGTACGGACTCGCCCACCGCCTTCAGTCCCGCAAAATGTATCACTGCATCAATGGATTCCCTGGTGAAGATATCCTCCAGGGCATCCCGGTCCAGGATATCCGCCTTGTAAAAAGGAACTTTTCTGCCGGTGATGGCTTCCACCCGCTGAAGGGATTTTTCACTGGAATTACATAAATTGTCAACCACCACAACTTCATAGCCCGCATTCTGCAGTTCCACCACCGTATGGCTGCCGATATATCCGGCGCCGCCTGTAACAAGTATTGCCATTTTTCTGCCTCCTTTTTATTCTCCTGCCTGTCATATGTTATGGCTTTTGCCACAATCCGTTCTGTTGTCAAAATTTATTCTACCTATCCGCCAGTATCCGGGGCAAGATAGTAATGTTACTCAAACCTGTCAAAATGTTAAAGGGTAATTCCGTTCTCCTTACAAAGCTTTCGGGCGCTTTCCACGGAGTCGATACCCGTCTTGTTTTTAATCGGCGCAAACTCTCTGTTTCGTTCCACCTCGAAGGGCAGGCAGCTGTCCATTTCATGAATCATATCCAGAACCAGCTGCTCGAACTTATATCCGTTGGGCGCTTCCGGTTTTACCTTATTTCCCGCCTCGTCAATGTAGGAAATCTTCTTCTCTACCAGATGCAGAGGAAGGTTTCTCTCACGGATTTTTTCCAGGTCGCTGATACGGAAAAGATAATTGAGAATCACGCCAAAGTAATAGGCCGGGTCGCCGTTCTCATCTTTGGCATTCATCAGCTCGTCGGTAAGCTCGTAATATTCCACAATCGACGGCCTTCCGTCCTCTAAGCAGATAACCCCTATTTTTTCGTCCGGCGCGCACTTTTTCACCACCTTGGCCCCTGACGCACAGTTGTTTGCAATCACCGCGCCCACAAAGCAGGGGTCGGCAATCCGCTGGAGCACATTGTCCACCGCAAAAACATTCAGCCATTCCACGCCGTCCTCCATGGCCTTCTGCGCCACGCCCCACTTATGCATGGAGGTGTACCAGCCGCCGTTCCCGTTGGGCGATGTGGAAATCTTCCACTTTTCTTCCATATAAACCTTCCCGTCGGGGTCGCAGGCCGGAGCCATCTCCTGCATGAAGAAGGTTACAAACTTTTCCTCATAGCCAAAGTAATGATGCTCCTTCAGAAATTTAACCGTCGCCTCATTGTTTTTGTCGCTGGTCATCACATAAAGCGGCACATAAGCTCCGGCTTCCTTTACCACCTCCAGAAGGTTTTCGATAAGGCGCTGGAAAATATATACCTCTCTGGTAATCCCGATGTTATACATTCCCTTGGGGTCGTCGGAGCCCAATCTGGTTCCCATACCGCCCGCCAAAAGAACCGCGCCTACTTTTCCCTTCTTTATGGCTTCCAGCCCGGCTTCTTTAAATTCCTTCTCCTTCTGCCGGATTTCGGGAAGCTGCATGGCTCCAAGAGGTGTGATTACCCCTCTCTCGTTCCCTCCCTTTAAGCTGCCCAAAGAAGATAACACGGAAAAATCCGTACTCTCCGCCTGCGAAAGGAGAAGCTCCTTCTCGCCTTCTGTCAGTTCGTCATAGTACTTCATCACATGTTCCTGCCCGCATGAAGCAAGCTTTTCCGCAACCTGCTGCTTATTCATATTGCCCTCCTTTTTTCTTATTTCTATATTTCCGTCTCCACAGCCGCCTGCTGCACCGGTCTTGGGGAATGTCTTCTGTCTACGAAGTACCGGTTCTTTCCCCTGTTCTTTGCAACATACATCACATTGTCGGCGCGGTTGAAAAGGTCTTCAAATTCGTCTAACGGCGAAATCCTTGCAGTAATTCCAACGCTGCAATGCAGGGGCTGTTCCATCCCCTTGATGTCCTCCGCCAGCTTCTGCATCATCCTGCCGATTCTCTCCTCCACCTTTTTGAGCGGTTCATCCATCACAAAAACAATGAACTCATCGCCGCCGAACCGGGAGAGAATACTGTTGTTATGGTCAAAGCACTCCGAAATCACCTTTCCGGTTTCCCGAAGCACCACGTCCCCGAAAGCGTGTCCGTAGATATCATTGACACCCTTGAAGTCGTCCAAATCCAGCATAATCAGATGGGCTTCCTTCGACGGATTTTCCTTCAGCCATCTGACAATTTTATCCGTGGCCGCGCCCTTATTATGCAGTCCCGTCAGAAAGTCCGTCTCTATCTTGTGAATCATATCCTGCTTTCCTGTAACCGAAGCATGGATATTTTCAATTCTGCCAAAGACGCTGTCAACCTCTCCTTCGTCGCCTACCACGCTGGTATACCATACCTTATGCCATTGATATTCTCCGCCCGCCCCCTTCTTCAGATAAGTGATATCCCGGCGAACCGCCATATGGGACGCGCCGTCCAGCATATCCAGCAGAGTCTTTACATGGTCGGGGTGAACGCTGCCGGATGTCCGCAAAAACTGATGGTAGCCTTTCATCACTTTCCTCACCCTGTTGTCTGGAAAATTATAGAGAAAAACCATTTCGTCTTCGGCAGGCTTATATCTGAAAAATAAGGCCGGAGTGGTTTCTATCAGCATCTGACAGCATTCCTTTACTATCTGAAGCTGCTCTTCAAGTTCTTTTATTCTCTCATTTTCAACACCTGTTTTTCCCATAATGCTTTCCCTCATAAATTCCCTGCGTCTCCACAGAATTCTTTAAAGTATGGTTATCTTTCCTGCTTCCATTATAGATTTTTTTATTTCATTATGCAACCCGTACTCCCCGCACAAAATGGATTTGTAGCAGGCTTTTTTATCCCGTTTACATCTTTATGTTAATAAATCGTTAAGATAACGTTAAACTGTTGTTAAAGAACCCCTTCTTTGCTTTCCCCGCAATTTTTCTTCTGATAAAATCTGTGTATATGGAGGTGAATGACATGAACATAGGAATTTTACTCGTTGCCGTTGTGGGCGGAATTGCAGGACTTTTTTCCACTTTATATCTGGCGATATCGCTCCCGGTAGTTCTTATTTGGAAGGTCTACCGCAAAATCCATCTGGGAATTCCAATTACCAAATAAGCCTGCCTGTGCATACCATAAAGCAAAGACCTTTTCGGCAGGAATTTTTATGGAAATATATGTAGTAAAAAAAGGAGATACCGTCGATTCCATCGCTGAGCGCTTTGGCATTCCGGTATCTTCTGTTATTTTTGACAATCAGCTTGTCTATCCCTATCCCCTGGCAATCGGGCAGGCCCTGCTTTTGCCCGTGGGCGAGCCTTTTGCCTCTGCTTATCCGGCTTATGTAAACGGTTATGCCTACCCTTACATCAGACAAAATGTTCTGGAGGAAACGCTTCCCTATCTCACAACCCTGTCCGTTTTTTCCTATGGCTTTACCACGCAGGGGGACCTGATACCTCCCACGGCGGACGACAGCGCTATGATTAACTCCGCCCTTGCCGCCGGAGTGGGCCCTGTGCTCACCCTGACCCCCTTAGGCCCTGACGGAAACTTTAACAATAGCCTGATTACCTCTCTGGTCAACAATGAAGATGCAAAAAGCAATCTGCTTTCCCAGCTGCTGACCGCTTTACAGGAAAAGGGCTTTTTGGGGCTGGACATTGATTTTGAATATATTCTTCCCGAGGACCGGGTTCCCTTTGCGGATTTTGTATCGGAAGCCAGAGCCTTTCTTTCCCCCTACGGATACCATGTGTCCGTGGCGCTTGTGCCGAAAACCTCCGATACTCAGGCCGGGCTTCTCTATGCCGGAAAGGACTACAGGCTTCTCGGGGAGGCTGCCGACAGTGTGCTGCTCATGACGTACGAGTGGGGGTACACCTACGGCCCTCCCATGGCTGTCGCTCCCATCAATAAGGTGCGTGAAGTGGTTGAATACGCCGTCACCCGCATTCCCCCGGAGAAAATCGATTTGGGAATCCCCAACTACGGCTATGACTGGACGCTCCCCTTTGTCAGAGGCCGTTCACGGGCAAGAACCATCAGCAATCTGGAAGCCGTACAGCTTGCCATAGACGCAGACGTTCCCATCTCCTTTGACGAAACCGCCATGTCCCCTTATTTCCGGTACGAGAAGGACGGTCAGCTCCATGAGGTATGGTTTGAGGATGTGCGGAGCTACAGGGAAAAATTTTCCCTGCTGCCAAAATATTCTCTGCGGGGAATGGGATACTGGCAGATTATGCAGTTTTTCCGCCCCAACTGGCTGCTTTTGCAGGATATGTTCCTGATACAGTAAGGTTTTCCATATGCGAAGCTGTTAACCGGGTGGCGTTAACAGCTTCGCATATTGAGGAAGGCACGCAGACAGGAGTCTCAAATAATTTCCCCGATTCTGTCCATGCATTCTCTGGCAGACTGCTTATATTCTCTGTTTAAAGTATTCCAGAAAATTTCCCCCGATAATTTTCTTAAGGCTCTCCTCGTCCATCCCTCTTTGCCAAAGCGCCGCCGTAACCAGAGGAATCTGACCGTGGTCCAAAAGGCAGTCGCCGTTTCTCTCGCATTTTTCTCCCCGCAGCGCGGCCCGCGCCTCGTCGTAGGAATCGCACAGGTCAAATCCGTAACCCACATGCTCCGCCCCCATGATTTCCACCTCATATTCTATATGACGGCAAAGCATTTCCAGATGGTTGCCGCCCAGGGAACCGGCAATGCACCGGCATCCGTTCACTCCCATGATTCCGCCCTGCGCCGCCAGACGCCGCATCTGTTCGTCGGTCATGTTCCGAAAGCTGTCAAACACTTTTCTGCTGTTAGAATGGGTGGCAATGAAAGGTCTTTTGGCAATTTTACACAAGTCCTCGAATCCATCGTCGTTTAAATGGCTCACGTCCACAAACATGGAAAGCTCCTCCAGCCGCTTTACCGCCTCTTTTCCCGCATCGCTAAGGCCCCCGCATACCTGCTTATGCTCCAACGCCTTACAGCATCCGTTAGCCAGCTCGTTGGGCCTGCTCCACGTGAGGGCGGCTCCTCTTACTCCCAGCCCGTGCAACTCGTTCAGCCTGTCAATGTCCCCGCCGATGCAGTCAAGCCCCTCCATATAAAGTAAAATCCCGATTTTGCCTTCCTCTAAGGCTTTGTCAATATCCCTGCCGCTTTCCACAATCGAAACCGCTTCAAGTCCCTCTATGTCCTGCCTTAACGCGGCTATCTGTTCCAGAGCGTTCTCCCACCCCCTGTCCAGATTTCCCGTTTCCACAAAGACAGAGGACGCCACCAGCCTGATTCCGGCTTTCTGAAAATTCGGAAGGTAGTGATTTCTGACGACTTCCTTCTCTCCCGCCTGATGCCTTAAGAGAACCTCCCCCGCCAAATCCAGATGTGCGTCCACCGCGGGCGTGTTCTTATGTAAGTCCATTGCCTTTCGCAAATAATTTTCTTCCACTTTTATATCCATAATTCCTCCCTGAGACTGAGAAAGGCGTGCCGAAACTCTCCGGCACGCCTCATACTTCACTGTTTTCGTTCCGCAGCTATATATTATATGCCGCCCTTTCCTGATTTTTTACTTCTCCAGGTCCAGCGTTTCAAGAAGCTTTCTGATATCCTCCACGCCAAGCCATTCCCTGTTGCTGCCGGAGCTGTAGGCGAAGCCCTCCTCCACCTTCTTTCCGCTTAAATTAATCTTCTGCTTGTCGTTCCACACTACCTGGGGATAGACGATAAAATGCTTATCGTATTCATAAGTCGTGGCGGAGTCCTCCACCGTAACCATGATTTCATGCAGCTTTTCCCCGGGACGGATGCCGATTTCGGGCATCTTGCAGTCGGGAAGCATTGCCTTTGCCAAATCCGTCACCTTGAAGGACGGAATCTTGCTGATAAAAGTTTCTCCGCCGGTAGCCTCCTCCAGAGCCTTAATCACCAGCTCCACCCCTTCGGTTAAGCTAATCCAGAAACGGGTCATCCGGTAGTCGGTAATGGGAAGCTCGTTGCCGCCGTTTTTGATGATATTATGGAAAAACGGAATAATCGAGCCCCGGCTTCCCGCCACGTTGCCGTAACGGACGATGGAAAAATTGATATCCTTGGTTCCGGCATAGGCGTTGGCCGCAATGAAAAGCTTGTCGGAAACCAGCTTGGTTCCCCCGTAAAGGTTTACCGGATTCACCGCCTTGTCCGTGGAAAGAGCCACCACCTTTTTTACATTGGAATCAAGCGCTGCGTCAATCACGTTCTGGGCCCCGTGAATGTTGGTCTTTATCGCCTCGTTGGGATTGTACTCACAGGCCGGCACCTGCTTTAACGCTGCGGCGTGAATCACATAGTCCACTCCCTCAAAGGCTCTCTTTAGCCTTTCTTTGTCCCGCACATCCCCGATAAAAAACCTGAGCTTATCCGCATATTCCTTAAACTCGTTCTGCATGTGAAACTGTTTGAATTCGTCTCTCGAATAGATGATAATTTTCCTGGGATGATAATTTGTCAGTACATATTTGCTGAAACATTTGCCGAAAGAGCCGGTGCCTCCGGTAATAAGAATCGTTTTGTCGTCCAATAACATGAAAATGCCTCCGTATTATATGATAATATTTATGTTTCCACTTCCTGCTGCGACTATTCTACCATGAATTACCACCAACGGCAAACTTTTTTACCGGCGCTGTTCATAACCGCAATGCTGTTCATATTGAAGCGCTGACCTTAACTGCTATGCTGACCGCACGCTCCGCAGCCCTTACTGACCGCCCTCGGAATCCTCGTCCTTTGAAAGAATGATTGACACCACCCCGCACAAAATTCCGCCGACCGCAAATACAAGCCATGAAGTGCTCCATTCAATATCCGTAAACATGCAGACCAGATAAACCGTAAGCGCCACGAGCATAATGCATCCGCATATTTTCGCCTTCAAAGCATCCCTCTTTTTCTTTGCCGGGGAGAGACTGTTTTCCTTATTATAATTCTTAATATCGAATTTGTCTTTCTGCAGGCCGCCGTACACGAGAACGGATACCCCCGGGGTCAGAAACAGCATAAAAATCCCCATGCCCATATTCTCAAGCTTCTCGGTAAGCGCCGGGTCAGCCACACTGTCCAGCCTGATTCCCAGCACCATAAACAAAAGCACATCCACCAGAATAATTCCAATCCCTGCCGCCATCCTCACCGTAAATTTCCGGTAAGCCTGCTCTTTTTCCTCCTCCGTATAGAAATCCTCAATGTAAGGGTGCTTTTCCGCAAAATGGGAATGCTGCATTCCCATAACCACCAGAATTATCACCCCTGCAATAAGAAAGATAAAAAAGAACACCGGCGCAATGTCCTCGTCCATGCCTAATCCCGTCAGAAATCCCATTATGCTGATTCCAAATAAAATGAGGGCGATTCCGGCAGTAATCAGTCTGTCAAACTGGTTCATGAAGCTGTCGTAGCCGTAAGTATCTTCCACAAAATCTTTGCTCACATCTCCCTGCATCAGCGTATCCATGTTACAGTGGAACATGCTGCAAATCTGCAGCAGCTTTTCCATCTCGGGATAGCTTTGAGACGATTCCCATTTTGAAACCGACTGCCTGGACACCTCCAGCTGTTCCGCAAGCTGCTCCTGCGTGATATTTTTCTGTTTCCTTAAAAACTGTAAATTTTCTCCAAAGCTCATTTTTCTCCTCCTTAACCGCAAGCCTTTTTTTCCTTTCGGACACCTTAAATCTTACGGTTGCGCAGGGGCAACTTCAATCAATCTGATGTTGCTTTTAAGTTTTTTGATGTATATTTTCGGTTGCAATGCCCGTTTTAAGCGGTTTCTGACAATTTTCCCTGCAAAACTTCTCCCCACCGGTTCCCGCCAGAGCCGCCGGAACTTTTTCTTCTGCCGCTCCTTATGAAAGCTCGTACAGAGTCCACAGACCCTTTCTTGCCGCAATCCGGCAGGACGAAAGATTCGGCGCGCTCTCAAGCAGCCGGTAAACGCATTCCTCCTGCCCTTCGTAATCCGCCACATAAACCAGCAAATGCCTGCTCTCCACAATCTCCTCCTCCGAGAGAGGCTCGGGATTGCCCTGGCTTGCAAGATAAACCTTTTCATACTTCATCAGCTCGTCGGAAAGCCGCCAGATATTATCGGGCGAATCGTCGTTATAAAACACCACCACAGGTCTGTCGCAGTTTTCCTCCACAAACTCCATGACCTCCTTTTCCTCCTCATACAGGAAAAAGACCCGCCCCGCTTTCAGGGCAAGACCATCTATAAGAAGAACCGCCAGTACAAAAGCGCCTGCCAGAAACAGCCTTGCCTTTCCGGCGTTCTCTGCCTTTCCGGCATTCTCTACCTTCCTGGTGTTTCCTGCCTTCCCGGCATCTATCCCGGGCTGCCCGTCGCCTGCCCCGTTTTTGAGATTATCCGCAAGTCCCAAAACCAGCCTCCACATGCCATAGATAAGGAGAAAAATCAAAATCCCGTAAATCGGAAGCTGATACCGGTTGGAGGTTTCCCCCAAAAGCAGCGCCGTCTTGGAAATGGTAAAAAAATACCCCGCGCAGGCAAAAAGAAGCAGCCAGACCGACGCATTTATTCCGGCCCCCGAAGCCGCCAGCCTTCCCCGCTTTCTCAGATAGCCGGTGGTCACCGCCAGCAGGCAGAGAAATAAAAGCCACAGACTCAAAGTGCCGTTCGTCATATAGTCCTCGAACAGACCGTAAAAAAACCGCAGCCTTTCAATTGTGTTGGAGGCGTCCCCAAATTCGCTGACCGCCTCCGTTCCCCGGTATCCCCTGAAAATATGGGACATACTTGCCGGATAATACAGAACCGCCCCGCAAAATCCCAGCCCACAGGCTGCCCCATAGGCGATAAGCTCCTTTATTTTCCTGTTTTTTAACAGCCAGAAGCAAAACCCGGCCCCCAGGAAAAAGTGGAAAATAATATAGTAATATTGCGTTAAAAATCCCAAAAATACCGTAAGGCACACCGGCAGAAGAAAGGCTGTCGCACGGAAGTCCTGCTTTTTTACCGCCCGCAGATGCAAATCCATGCACAGCAGGACGAAAACCGTAAGCCACTGGTACATGCGGATGAACATCACGCCGGAAATCACCGCGCTGCCAAAGCCCCACGCAAGGCAGGTGAGGAATGCAAGCAGCATCGCCTGCCTGTCTCCCGTCCCGGCTTTTCCGCCAGCTGACTCCGACGGCAGAAGGCCGGTTCCGCCAGCCTGTTCCGCCAGTCTCTCCGCTTTCCTGTGTGCGCTGCTTCCCGGCTCGCCCCCGCCGTCCGCCGCAGTCATATACGCTCCCCAGGCAAGCAATACATAAGACAGTACATAGGCAATCAGGTTTACCGCGATTCCCGTCCACTTGCTGAACACTCCCGGAGTCAAGGACGCCGCCGTATGAAAAATATAATAATAAAAAGGCGGGTGCACATCCCAGGACTGCATCTGTTTGACAACGCTGTACCGAAACTGCTCCCCGGGAAGCACCATAAACTCATTTGCAAGCTCTTTGCAATCCATCCACTGTCTGTCGTTTACAAAAAGCCCCGCCGTCTTGTTTGAGGAATAATAGGTGTAAAGCTCGTCCTCATGAAAGCCCTCTTTTTTGTTTCCATAAAAAACAAGCGCCGACAATTGCACCGCAAGCAAGACCGCCATTGCCAGAAGGAATAACCGGGTATTTTTATTTACAGGATTTCCCTTCCCCTTGGGAAACCTCTTTTCTCTCGAAACTGATTTCATATGAATCATCCTCTTAACAGCTTATGCACCCTGCGCACGAACCGGGGCGCAGTACCAAGAAGCAGCAGATACACTTTATTTTTCCGGGTGAGGTACGGAGAATGCAGCGCCGCCTGCCTGTTATGCCGCAAATAGCTTTTCACCTCGCAGTAGAATTTATTTTCCCTGTTCATCTGCGATATGGGAATATGAAGCATGTAGTCCAGCCGCTGAAACAGGCCGAACCGCAGAGCCTCCGGCAAAAGCGACGGATACTCCTTCTTCACAATGCTGTAAACCCTGTCCGCATTTACCACAATATCCGTGAATACCTGAGGGAACTCCTCCTTATTGCGGGTTCTGGTGCTGCTGCCGTACCGGTAAAACACATGATAATCCTGCTGCGGCAGAACAGCCACCGCCGAAACCGCGGGAAGAAGCTGCACCAGCAGATAAAAATCCTCGTTCAGCTCCCCCTCCGGGAATCGCTTTTCCTCTATCAGCGACCTGTGAAGGAGCTTGGTGCAAAAAGAACAGTCGCCTTTATGGAGCAATAGCTCCCGCATAAAATCTCTGGACGCCATAAGCGTAAGCTCCCTTGGCGGCGGGCACACGTCGGGCATAAGATTCCCGTGCTCGTCAATCTCATCTCTGGAAATCTGCGCCATGCGAAGCCCCTCTGAGAGGGCGGCGTCAAGAAGCCGCTCATACATCCCCGGCTCTATGTAGTCGTCGCCGTCCACGAATCCGATATAGTCTCCCTCCGCCATGGAAATTCCCAGATTTCTCGCAGAGGAAGCGCCTCCGTTTTCCTTGTGGAAAACGCGAATCCGTTTGTCCTCCATGGCCATCTTTTCCGCAAGGGCGCCGCTTTTATCCGTGGAGCCGTCGTCCACAAGAATAATTTCCAGATTGGGATAGGTCTGGTTCCGTATGGAATCCACGCATCTTTGCAGATAGTCCACCACATTATAAACCGGTACAATCACACTGATTAAAATTGGTCTTTCTTTCCCTGACACTTTTTTCACTTCCTCCTGCCGCCCCCAGTATCCTTGCAGCCATCCTGCGGCTTTCGCAGCCGCCTTCAAATTGCATCCTGCATCATCTTTGCGTACATCTTCCCCGGCGAAATTACCGGCGCGCTGCTAAGAGGCCCTTCCTTTGCCGGTTCAAAGCCGCCCTGCAAAAGCTCCGCCGCCATCCGCAAAAGCTCCTCCGCACCATGCTCCGCATTCCAGAGCCCTGTGATGGTTTTGTATGCCTCTCTCCCCATTTGCTGCCTTTTATCCTGATTATCCAGCAGAAAGCGGACGCACTCCTCCATCTTATCATAATTGTTGCCGGGATAGGCAAGCCCGTTTTTCCCATGGCAAATCAGGTACGGAACCGCTCCCGCCTCCACGTTCGCCACCTCGCAGCAGCCGCTGTTCATGGCTTCGTTCACCACGGCCCCCCAGCCCTCTAAATGGTTGCTGGTAAAAATGTGGATGTGGCTCCTTTCCATTACCGCTCGAACCTCCTCCGGCTTCATAAAGCCGTAAAAGGTGATAACGCTCTCCACATCATAATCCTTTGCCAGAGATTTCAGCTCCGCCTCCATCTCCCCGCTGCCCGCCATGTGAATATGGTATCTGTCCTTGTAGCTTTCCTTCAAATTCTTCGCCAGACGCAGCATATATTCCGGGTGCTTTAGCGGGATAAACCGACCTGCCCAAACGATTTCCGTCCGCTGCGCCGCCCGGCCCGCTTCCTCCCCTTTCATTGCCAGAAGTTCCCGCTCCGAATAATATCTGGTTTCCGGGAAATACCCCCACCGGAACATTTTTCCCGGATAAGCGTGAATCAAATGAAAATCTGAGGGCACATAAGCCCCCGCGCACAAAAGATAAGCAGGAGCATTCCTGTATCTGGTATGCTCCTGATACTTATGAATAAGCCCCTTAGGCGAAACCGCTTTCCACTGTCCCTCCCGGTAAAGCCTTTCGCTGACTCTAATAGTCAATTTCCCTGCATTCAATCTTTCCTGAATCAAATCCTCCCGGCCGCTCCATCCGGCGAGAAGCACGTCGCTTTCCATAATCAGCCTGCGGCACTTTGCCTCCTCCTCATACAGGCAGCTTACATAAGAAAGCGCCTCCCCATCCCTGCTCCACCCCATGGAAAGCCGCTCCGCTTCCATCGGCTCTGTCTGGATAAAGTGAAAGCCTTCGCCAAGAAGCCCGTAGCAGGCGTTTGAGAACGGAATCTGGTGGTGATTGATGTAATTGGATATGAATGTAAGTGTCATTTTGGGGTTCCTTTATTTTTTGTCTTTTTCATTATTATACTTTGGAAAGAGGGAATCCGCAATAACCTCCGCCGACACCCATTGTTCCGTTAATAAAAATAAGATTTCTGTTCCAATGCAAGCCCAATCAGTCGTTCTGTCTGCTCCGCCATAAACAGAGGGATATTCAGCACATCATCATCCAGCTTCAGATTGTCCAGCGAGAAACGGATACGGAGCCTGACTTTATCCGGGAACAATTCCCTGAATTTTTTCAGACTCTTGCTGGATGTATTGGCTTCGGATTTGACTTCCACTGGAAAAATATCATTCTCCCGTTGAATCAGAAAATCCACCTCATAGGGAGGATTCGTCTGTGACCAGTAGCGGGGTGTAACCTCAAACTGCGTAATCAGGGTTTGCAGCACAAAGTTTTCGGTCAGTGCGCCCTTGAATTCCGTGAACAGACGATTGCCCTCGCCGAAAGCGGTGGGAGACAGCTGCGCCAGGCGGCGGAGCAGACCTACATCTGCCAGATAAATCTTAAAGGCCGACAGGTCATCATAAGCTGTCACTGGAAGGCCGGGAGCCGAGCTGCGGTAGATTTTATGAACCAGCCGGGCATCTACCAGCCATTGCAGGGCATCTTCGTATTCGCGAGCCCTGGCGCCTTCTTTGACAACCCTGTAAATGAACTTTTTGTTCTCTCTTGCCAATTGAGAAGGTATGGACTTCCAAATCATTGATATCTTTGGGAACTCGCTGATGTCAGGATGCTTTGCAAAGTCACGCTCATAGGCACCGATAATACCGGACAGGGCTTCCTGCATAGCAGAAACATCACGGGCCTCCGTCCACATCAGCACGGGTTCAGGCATACCTCCTGTGACATAGTACATCTTCAATTTCTCGTACAGAGGATTGAAGAACGCATCAGGAAGCGGCTCAATAGTGTCCACACTTTCCAGATATATAGCAAGGTTTTCATCACCATTGGCAATCAAAAATTCCGAGAAGGTCATAGGGTCAATCTGCATGAAGTTGACCTTACCCACAGGGAAAGAAGACGGCTTTGCCAGAGCAATGCCCAGCAGAGAACCGGCGCAGGCAATATGATACTGCGGAGCGTTCTCACAGAAATACTTCATGGAGTTGATGACCTTAGGGCAGTCCTGCACCTCATCAAAGATGACAAGAGTTTTTTCGGGCAGGATTTTCTGGCCGCTTGCCAGCATCAGATTTTGCAGGATGCGGTCAATATCCTTGGTAGTCTCGAAAAACTGTTTGTATTCTTCGTTTTCATCAAAGTTAAAGTAAGCAGTATTTTCATAGTAACGCCTGCCAAACTCCTTCAGAACCCATGTCTTGCCTACCTGCCGCACCCCCTTTAAAATCAGGGGCTTGCGGTAGGGAGAATTCTTCCAATCCAGCAGCTTTTTCAAAATAAACCGTTCCATAGCTTCGCTCCTCACACTTTTATTGGAGTTTTGGTGTTTTTTATCACATTTTTATTATATGAAGCAATCCCGGAAAATACAACCTTTACATTAACAGAAACCGGAAAACAGCCACATCCTGCAGCCGTTTTCCGGTATTATCATTTCCCGTTTAATTTTCTTCTATTATCATAACCCCCCAGGGCTCCAGCGAAAGCACATCTTTGGTTTTCACCTCTTTTCCCGAATTGACTGCCTCTCCCGAGAGCAGTTCCACCCCGTCCTTTCCGCCATGCGCCGCCTGCTGTGCCTCTGCGGAATAATTCAGATAATAAGTGACTTCCTTCCCGAAATCATTGACTCCCTTTTTAATGATTACCGGGAATCTCTCTTTGCGATTCTCATCCCGAATTCCCGCTTCCTTCAGGGTATCGGCCAGAATTTCCGAAAGCATTCCGTCGCTCGTCCAGCACCCGATGTAGGTTGCGCAGCCTTTTCCGTACCGGTTTCGCGTAACCGCCGCATACCGTTTCCAGTTCGGGTGGTCGTAGGAGGCCAGTACCTGCGCCGTGTCAGGATTTATAAGCTCCATAAAGGTCTTTACTTCTTTATCCGCACATTCATACCTGTCGGAAGAAAGCTTCACATTCACCGGAACCGTAAAGTGGCTGTAGGAAATCCCAAGACATTTATCGATACCGTGAGGCTGGCAGTCCGAATAAACCTTCACATTTTCATTGGCAAAGGCCGACTTGAAGGTCACAAGCACATGGCCACCCTTTGCCACATAAGCGTCGATGCGGGCAAGCAGCTCCTCCGAAGCCGCATAAAGCGCCGGAATAATCAGCAAATCATATTCCTCCAGCTCCTCCGACTCCGGCCACAGGAAATCGCATTCCACATTCAGCTTATAAAGCTGGTCGTACACGAAGCGTACCGCGTCATTGTAGCCGATTCTCCCGCCCTCGGGCGTTCCGCCGATGGGGAACCATTCAAGGGCCGTAAGCGCTTCATTGCTCAAAAGAAAAGCCGCTTTATTTTTCTTTTTCAGGTTCACCAGATGAGAGCCAATCTCTGCAAGCTCGTTTCCAATCACGCTGGCCGCGCGGTAGGTGTCGTTTTCCTTAAAGTCATGGCTGAGCAGACCTTTCCAGTAGGTTTCAAAGGAGTTGTGGATGGAATGCCAGTGCCAGTATTCCACCATGTTTGCCCCGGAGGCAAGGTGGCTGTAGGCCTGCAGGCGCAGCTGTCCGTCGTAGGGCAGCCAGTGGGGAAAGCCCTGAGCCTCGGTTTCCAGCACGAAGTAATTGTCTCTCTTTAAAGAACGGGCGTCGTCCCCGCCAAAGGCAATCTCAATGCCTGTGAGGCCGTCCTGGGACGGGTGATAAATATCAATTCCCGCCGTGGTCAGCGCTTTTGCCGCCTTAAAATGGTCAATCTTTGACTGCACGCCAAAGGAGTGGATGCGCCAGTCCAAATCAAAATTGTGGGTGATAAACTGGTCGGGCCTTGCATACTCACGGACGATTTCCGCCTGCCATGCCAGATAATCCGCCGCCAGCTTCCGCTGGAACCTTTCAAATTCCGCGCCAAGGCTCCCGTTGATGGTTCCCCGGACGTCAGGGAAATCCTCCCACGCATTGATGCGGTTGCTCCAGTAGTCAAGGCCGAATTCTTTATTGAGAGCCTCCAAATCGCCATGGAATTTTTCCCTTAAATACTTCACAAACTGCTGCCGGACATTTTTGCCCGCCGTGTCATAGTGCTTTGTCTCATTGTCCACCTGAAAACCAATGACGCACTTTCTGTGGGCGGAAACCTCCATCAGCTTCCTGATAATCCGTTCCCCGTAAAAGCGGTACGCCGGGTGGGTGATATCCATAATCTGTCTTCTGCCGTAAATTTCCCGTCCGTTTTTCGTCTCCGCAAGAATATCAGGATAAGCCTTCTCCAACCATGCGGGAATGGCATAGGTGGGCGTCCCGATTACCACGCAAATCCCCGCTTCCTCCATGGCGTCAAGCACCCGCTTTACATGGCTGAAATCAAAAATCCCCTCCTGAGGCTCGTAGGTACTCCACGTGGATTCCGCAATCCTGACCAGATTGATGCCCGCCTTTTTCATCATCTCGATATCCTTTTGAAGGCGGTCATATGGCATATACTCATCATAGTAGGCAACGCCGTACAATATTTGATTCACTTCAAAATCCTCCTTTTAAAGTTCCGCGATTTCGTTCATTATAGCAAAAGGCCGGCCGGATTACCACCCGGCCAGCCCCTTTTCACTGCTTTCTTCTGTTTCAGCTTATGTTAAGGTATTCAATTACTTGTTTGCGCTTACCCATGCGTCAAGCTGTTCCTGTTTTCCTGCCATAACCTCCTCAAGACCTGATGCATACAGAGCATCGTTTAACGCCTTGATGGTGCTGTCCACATTTGCGGAGCCGCAGCTTCCTGTCAAGAGAGTTGCCCGATAGGTATCCCATGCGTTGTTCAGAGCGGTAATCTGGGTAGCATAATTGGAGCTGTCCCAAAGGAAACCGAATACCGGTGAATAGTAAGCATTGTCATTATGGGTACGGAGCAAATCCCAGTAATCCGCGCTCTTGCTTCCGTCATTCCATACCAGAGAGTTGAACTGGTTGCCCATGCACCATCCGGTGTTCTGATGATACTTGAAGTTTCCGCCGTCCTCGCCGTCCACGAAGTAAGCCGTGCCGTCGTCAAGAAGCTTGTAGTTCACGCCCTCGATACCGTTCTGCCACAGATTATAAACAGTGGAATCGCTGTACAGGGCGGAGATAAACTTAAACGCCATTTCAGGGTCTTCGCTGTTGTTTGCAATGCCTGTATTATAGAAAGATACGTTGGTGGTTGTGATGTAACCGTCGCTTCCGCCGCCTGTCTTGAAGTACAGAGCGTAGCACTCGCAGCCGTTTGCCGTCTCAGCCTCTGCAAGGAAGCCGGGCTTGATTGCCGTTGCGTAGCTGAAGGTATTGCCTGCCTTCATCATGGTAGCCGTACCCTGCGTATCGGTAGCCGCATCCTTATAAATGTATCCCTTGTCGTACCAGTCAGCCAGAAGGCTTACTGCATTCTTAAAGGTATCCGTCTCGAAAATATTTACAACGGTTGTGCTGTTGCGGTCAGCCTGAAGGTCAAGACCTCCGAAATAATCCACCAGATAGTCAAAGTCTGCAAATCTGTTTAACTGGTCCTGACTGGACATGTACAGAGGAATCATCTCAGGATGCGCTTCCTTCACCTTTGCAAAAATCTTCTCCGCCTCTTTCCAGTCCAATGCCTCGCCGGAGAATGCGTCGTTCTTATCGCCAAGACCGTACTCTTCCGTAATACCAAGCTCGTCGCAGATGTCCGCCCTCATGCAGAGTCCGCCAAGCTCCACGGATTCCTTGTTTGCCGGGAAACCGTACAGAACGCCATTCATATTTCCAACATATGCATTGTCTTCGCCCAGCGCCTCAATAATCTTCTGCCCGTCAGCCGTCTCCATCAGCGGTGTCATATCAAAAATACCGTTCATGTTAATCCAGCTTGCCGCATTCACATAATAAACCGGCATTACATCAAGCGGGTCGCCGCCGGAAAGCATCAGCTGTACGGTAGACTGCCATTCCGCCGCTCCCATGGGAAGGAATTCCACTTCCATATGATAATTGGGAACCATATACTCATTGAGGGCGTCCTGAACCGCGCTTCTTGCCGCTTCGTCCTGATTATAGAACTCTACATACGCAAAGGTAAGATGATAGGGGTTCTCCGCCGTATACTCCCCGTAGGAAGTTTTGGTTGTGGTGCCGTCGCTGGTGGCTCCTGCCGTCTCACTTCCGGCGTCGCTGCCCGCGCTGCCGCTGTCAGAGGTTCCCGCTCCCCCGGCATCATTTCCGCCGGAGCCGCCGCATCCTGTCAGGAGACTAAACGCCATAGCCAGAACTAACAAACTGCTAATCAATTTCTTCTTCATTTCTTTTTCTCCTCCTTTTTTGTTCCGCACATGTCCCCTCGCGCCTTCCGCCGGACATGCGCATTTAAATTATATTGATAAGGCACTGTCCCGCTTCGCGGTTATGCCCTGTATCAAACACCCTGTAATACAGCCGCATCCGTCAGCCCTTCACGCCGCCAAGGGTAAGTCCCTTGGAATAATACTTCTGGAAGAAAGGGAAAATCAGCATAATCGGTAAAATCGCCACAAACGCAATCGCCATCTGAATCGCCGTTGACGGAATCGCCGACGCCGCCGACGCCACATTGGAGTTACTGCTGCTTGCCAGATACTGAATATTGGTCACCATCTGATTCAACAGGTTTTGTATGTTGTACAGATTCTTATTCCTTACCAGATAGTAAAGTCCGTTGGTCCAGTCGTTCCAGTAGGTAAGGCCTGCAAAGGTTCCCATTGTCACCAGAATCGGTTTTCCAAGAGGGATTACAATGCTGGTAAAAATCTTCATCTGGGACGCGCCGTCAATCTCCGCCGCCTCATATAAGCTGTCAGGAATGCTTGTGGTGAAGAAGGTACGAATCATCATAACGTTCCACGCGCTCACCAGGAAGTTCGGCAATAGCTGGGCGAAAAAGGTATCCTTCACGCCAAGGGAAGTCCACAGCAAATAGGAAGGAACGATACCGCCGTTAAACAGCATGGTGAAGAACACAAAGAAATTCATAAATTTTCTTCCGGGCAGGTTTCTGATTGACAGAGGATACGCCATCAGCGCCGATAACGACACGTTAATGGCTGTTCCCACCAGCGTCACCAGAATACTGATTCCGTAAGCCGTCAGTATCTTCTGTCCCGACTGCATCAGATACCCGTAGGCTGCTCCTGAAAACTTCTGCGGAAAAAAGGAATACCCGTTGGCAACCAGTATATTTTCATCCGTGATGGATGACATAAACAAAAGAATAAACGGCAGGATGATTAAAAGCGTCCATATAATCATGACTACATTCGCCAGAATCTGAAATTTCGAAAATGGTTTTTCTCTCATAGTCATCCCCTCCCTAGAATAATGCGTTTTCTTCGCTTATCTTCCTGACTACCATGTTGGCCGTCAGAACAAGAATAAAGCCGATGATTGACTGATAGAAGCCTGCCGCCGCGGACATACCTACATTGGACTGCTCCATCAGGCCACGGTACACATAAGTATCAATAACATTGGTGGTCGAGTAAATCATTCCCGCATTTCTCGGTACCTGATAGAACAGACCGAAATCGGAATAGAAGATACGGCCCACATTCATCAGGGTCAGGGTAATAATCGTCGGCACCAGGGAAGGCAGCGTAATATTTTTAATCTGCAGCCATTTGGTCGCTCCGTCCAGCTCTGCCGCCTCGTACAGCGACGGGTCAATACCGTTGATGCTGGATATGTAAATCAGACATCCGTATCCGATTCCCTTCCAGGTATTCACGAATATCAGTATAAACGGCCAGTACTTTGCCTCCGAATACCAGTTAATCGGCTCCTTGCCGAACAGAGGAAGGATTGAGTTGTTCATAATACCGCTGCTCTGACTTAAGAATGCAAATACAATGTAACCGATGATAACTGCCGACATCAGATAAGGAAATAAAATCGCGCTCTGATATACCTTCTGCAGCTTCTTGTTGACGGTATCGCAGATGAAAATGGCAAATGCGATTCCCACTACAAGATTGATGGCGATAAACGCCAGATTGTAAAGAATTGTGTTCCGGGTAATCACCCAGGCGTCGGGAGTTGCAAACAGGAATCTGAAATTCTCAATTCCGTTCCAGGGGCTCCCCCATATGCCGCTTCTTACATTGTACTGTTTAAACGCCACTACAAGACCGCCCATGGGAATGTAGTTGTTAATCAGCAGATACAATGCGCCCGGCAGAAACATCAGATACAAAGGTAAGTATCTTTTTAATTTCTTTGCTTTACTGCCCATTTTTTTCCACACCCTTTCGATTTGTTGTTAATTGTTTTGCAAATGCATTAGTTACGTACGCGCTTCTTTTTAATCTCTACCTTTTCATGAAACGCTCTAAAGCCTCTCCCTGACGCACCCTCCTTTCTCTCACGGCCGCTCCGGCGGGAAATTGATGGAAAGCTTGGCAAAAAAGTCCTCTAAGGTCAGCCTTGCGTTCACCTGATTATAAACCCGTATCGACCGGTTATTGTTGTCAAAAGAATACTTCATGGTTTTATAGGCAATGGTGGGAGCTCTCATCATGTCAAAAACATCCGTCTTCTCGCTCTCCTCCATCAGTACTCCGATTGTGGGCGAATCCCCGAGCCCCCACATTTCTCCGTGAGGCCAGTGCGGAATGTGCGCCAGCTTATTGTTGAATTCCACCATCTGGCGGAACAGATAATTCCCGATTTCACCGCAGGGCATTACCTTTTTTTGAAGCTCGGCAAGAGAAACCGCCATCTGCTTATACACATTCATGGGAATCTGCCAGAGCTCCACTTTGGATTTCATGATGACATTGGCCGCCGCAATGTCCTGCATCAGATTAAATTCAAACCCGCCTTCAGGATACTGCGCTCCTCCAATCCATATGATTGTCATCCGGGATATAATTTCCGGCTTCATCAATATCGCGCTTGCAATATCCGTAAGCCCTCCCTGAGCCGCCACATATAAGGGATGGGAATCCTCCTTCATGGCTTCCTCGATAATCAGCTCCGCCCCCGCCGAAGGCATTGGCGTTTCCTCGTCCTTAAGCGGATATCCGGCGCCTTCCTCCACCCTGTACTCCCCCGAAACTCCCATGAGGGAAAGCACCTTGTTAATCTCGTCCACACTTGCCCTGGCCGTATTGCCCTCCCCCCATTCCTGAGGATTGATATTGAAATGGCCTCCGATAATTCCCTTAACGATGAACTTCGGCGTCATCAGGTGATGAGCTAAGGCAAACTGGTCGTCCGCCTCATTTTTGCAGTCCGTGTGGACAATCATCCGCACCTTTTTGGTATCCGGCACATCAAATTCATAATTCCACTTTTTCAAACATGCTCCTCTCCTTTCTCAATATTTTGTTACATGATAGGCGTCCCTGTATTGCCTGGGCGTCATTCCCGTTTCTTTCTTAAAAGCCGTTCCGAAATGGCTCTGGGAGGAATATCCCAGATAATCGCCGACCTCCGTCAGGGAGCGGTCCGAATATTTTAAAATGTTCTTTGCCCGCTTTATTTTCTCCCTCTGGATATACTGGCCGATTGTAATTTTTTCCTCCTCCTTGAAAATCCGCTCCAGATAGATTACATTCAGATTCAGCTCCGCAGCCACGTCCCTGCTGCTGATGCGCTTAAAAATGTTCACGGCAATATAGTTCTTGCACTCGCCCACGTACATCCTTTTTTTACCGGTTTTCCGATACTCCGCAACCAGACCGGTATACGTGAGCGCCGCGCGCCTTCTGATTGCCTGATACACTCTGGCGTCCATGGCCCCGGCAATCTGCTTTAAGAAAATGTCGCTCACCAGAAAGCTCTCCCGTGAGGCAATTCCCGCCTCTATGGCTGCCCTGGCCACAAGCCCCACCCAGATAGCCGTCATATACTCCTCGTTTTTGCGGGGGCTTCCCTCAACCGCCTGAGGAAACGCCATAGGCGTCTGCAAAAGCCGCTCCACCAGATTGACATTCCCGTCCTTTATGGCCTGCATCAGCATCTGCTCATCCCTGTAGCTGTGGTTGACGTACTCCTCTTCTTCCTCTCTCTGGATGGCGTATTCTGTCCGGTGCTTCTCTATTTCCGCAAGCGTTTCTGTAATTGTAATCTCGTTGTCTTTCATGGGACACCCTTCAATTTTTTATTATTATATCCATAGAAAGGGTATCGATATATCAGGATATGAACTTTTTTTGTGCAAAACAAACTCGTTTCGTGCAAAAAAATGCAGTAAACGCGACGCTCTCCGCATACCGGCTCATAAAAAAGGTTCGGGCAAACCGCAGCCTGCCCGAACCTTTTCATTTTTTATGTATGGATAAAATTATTCCATTTCTCTCGTAATATTCCTGACCCATATGTATTTTTTATAGTGTACATACACCGCCCAGAGCTTGACGATTTCGTCCAGATTGACGATACAGTAGACCGCCATCACCGGCAGGCCGAACACAAACGCCGACAAAAATCCCAGGGGCACGGAAAAGCACCACATGGCCCCCACATTTCCCACCATATCAAATTTGGAATCTCCCCCGGCACAGAAAATACCGTCGAGAACGGTTGTGTTTACCGACTGCGCCATAATGTTAAGGCCGCAGAACAGCAGCATATATTGCAGATAATGGGCCGCCGTGTCGCTGAGCGGCGCAAGCCTGACAATGGCCGGGGAAATCAGCATCAAAATGCCGCCGGTTGCAATCCCCACCGCAATTGCCATTCTGGTCAGCCTGCCTCCGTATTCCTTCGCCTTCGCAAGCTCACCGGCCCCAAGCAGATTTCCAATCAGCACTCCCGCGCCGCCGCTGACGCCCCGAATCAGACAGGACAGCAGGCTCTTTGCAATGGAGGTGATGGAATTGGCAGCCACCGCGTCGCTCCCCAAATGGCCCATGATGACGGAGTACAGCACATACGCAATGCCCCACACCAGCGCCGCGCCTAAAACCGGCATGGTATACCGCCAGAAATCCCCCCGGAGTATCCCGTCCACCTTTCGCAGCATCCCGCCCCACATCACTCTCACATGTCCCGGACGCTTTGTCTCAAGATAACTCCAGATAAGCTCCACCAGCCTTGCGCAGACCGTGGCATAGGCTGCTCCCCGGATTCCCAGCGCCGGAAATCCCAGAAGTCCGAAAATCAATATGGCGTTTAAAACAACATTCAGCGCCACCGCGGTGGAACTGATACGCGAGCTCACCGCCGCATAGCCTGTATTTTTCAGTAAAATCAGATAAACCTGAGAAATCCCGCATAAAAGATAGGACAACGCTACCGCCCGCAGATACATTGCCCCGCTCTCAACAAGAGCGGCGTCATTGGTAAAAATCAGCATTAAAAGCTTCGGCGCAAAAGCCGCGGCAATCGTGAAGAATCCGCTGAAAATCAGGTTCGCCCGAAGCGCAATGGGCATCACCGCCTCAATGGAATCCGCATCCTTCTTTCCCCAGTACTGCGCCGCCATAATTCCTGACCCCGCCGCAATTCCGCTGATGAACAGGTTGAGCACAAACTGTATCTGCCCTGCCAGCGAAACCGCCGACAAGGAGGTCTGGTCCACCGCCCCCAGCATCACCGCGTCCGTGGCGCTGACAAGCGCAAGCATAAAGTGCTGTACCGTGATTGGCAGCACCAGCACCCGCAGCTTCTGGTAAAATTCGTCCTGAAAGTTTATTTTCTTAAACATGAGTTTTCTCCGTTTCTTTTCCAAGTTTCCTTTTCCAAATATCATTTTTCATATGTCATTCCACATTCTGTATACATCCTGCCAGCTCGCTGTACCGGAGCGCCGTTTTGCCGCCGCGGAACAATTTCCGCATCCTTTACGGCAATATCTCGCCATAAATAGCCAGAAGCCTCCGGTAATTGGTCTCGCCGTCATGGACCCTGCGCGCCCTTTGCCTCGCGTTCCCGGAAATTCTCTCCGCCAGGCAAAGCCCATCTTCGCCCGTCTCCCTGCTCCAAATTCTTTCTATGGCTTTTGCCAGCCCGCCGGCGTCTCCTGCCGGGAACAAAAGCCCGTCCCCGCCGTCCGTAACCATATCCGGTATCCCTCCTGCCATGGACGCCGCCACCGGCACCCCGAGAAGCTGCGCTTCTCCTACCGTATTGGGAGAATTTTCCAAAACAGACGCGCACACGAAAACGCTGCTTTTCAGATACTGCTTCTTCATCCCTTCCGCGTCCAGCTTCCCAAGCATCGTCACATGCCTTTCCAGACCGTACCGTTTTATCTGCGAAAGAAGGTACTTCCCGTAAGCCGGAAGCTTTAGCTTTTCTTTTAACGTGCCATGGGAAATCACGCTGCTTCCCGCCACATACAGCCTGCAGTCAGGATATTTCGGCACAAGCAGCGCCATAGCCTCCAGAACAAAATGCATCCCCTTTAAAGGATAGTCCCCCTGTCCCAGGAAAATACTGTGCGGCTCGCATTCCGCCATGCGCCACTTGCCCGTATAAAATTCCTCCCGCAAGGTTTCATTCATAGAATAATACTCCGCATCAGGATTAAGCTTCGCAGTACCCTCCCTGTCAAACCGGGTCCTTCCCGTAATATTTCCGCAGCCCCTTATGGCCTCCGCCTCATTTTCACCCCGGCGGACAAACTTCTCCTGCTGCTGCCTGAGGGAATCCCGCCTTACAAAATCCCGGAAAGTCACCTTCTTCTGTACCGCCTCCGGCAGTCCTGCCATATAAACTCCTGCAATCTCCCCGCAAAGCCCCTGAATCCCAATCAGCGTCCGCTCCGGCCTGCCAAAAGCCCTCGCCGCCGCCAGCGCATGGGGAAATTCCGTTCCGAAAATATGAATCATATCCGGCTTAAAATCCCGGAATACCTCCCGAAACGCAGCTTCCATTCCTTCATCATAAACCTCCGGCGTATTCAAGTTTTCCGCAAAAGCATAACAGCTTACGCCATTCACGGAAAACGCGCCTGCCATGTCCGCTTTCCTTTTGCCGGATATGCTTCCCGAAGCCGCTTCCGGCTGCGCGCCCTCCTTTTCTTTCAGCCACAGCTCCCGCATCTGCCCTTCGCCCGCCGGAAAGCATACTCCCAGCGTAAAAGGCGCTTCTTCCTGACATACCCTCTCGAAAATCCCGGAAAGCCACCCTTCCCGGTTGCTGTACGGCATATTCAATTCCCGCCCGATAACGGGCAGCATGATATTGCAAATCCATAAAATTCTGTTCATGGTTTTCTCCAGAGTTTTTTTGTTTTTCCCACAGTATTTTACCACAGGCGTAAGGGTAATTCTATAAGAGAGTATCAAAGTCACACCTCTCCCTTTTTCCTCCCATACAGCATACCCTTCATCCGGTTATAGATTCCCGCCGTCCTCTCATTTCCCGCCAGATACGTCCGAAAATGCGAGAGCGTCAAAAGCATAATCAGCCTGAATTTGAAAAGCTGCCGGGCGGACATATACCTTCCGGTAATTTCCCGATGCTCCCTTGCGGAAATTTGCCTGTTTTCTTTTGTCTCGGAAAAGCCGCCGCCCTCATAGTCTGCAATTATCATATCCTTATAGAAGAATCCCGTACCGGAACCGGAGTCTGCATCTTCGCCGTCTTCCGGCCTGTCTTCCTGCGCGCATTCTCTCTTTTCAAAAAAACACCACAAAAACTGCTCATAATCCGCCCGGACTTTGTACTTCGTCTCAAATGGATGAGCCGCCAAAAGCTCCCTTGAGTAAAAACAGGCCTGATGACAGGGCACATTGCGGTAACACGTAAAGGCGTCTATGTGCGGATTGGAGGCGACCCTCTGTCCTGTCTGCCGTTCCCTGATATCCCCGTAAAAAATTCCCGCTCTGCCTGAAATAAAGCCTGCCATCTCCTCCAGCACCGTTTGCGAAGCAAATTCATCCCCGCAGTTTAAAAAATAGAGGTAATTTCCTCCTGCTTCCGCCGCCGCCTGATTCATGGCATCATAAATTCCGGCGTCCTTTTTACTGATAACGGCAAGGCTTCTTGTGTTCTTTCCGTTTTCTTTGCCAGTTCTTTCCTCCATCCCTCCGGCATTCGCTTCTCCAAAGACACAGCCCTGCTCCTTTTCCCACGCCTTTTGCAAATCATAAGCATAAGAAAGCGAGCCGTCCTTTGACAGCCCGTCTTTTATAATAACCTCATAATTATGAAAAGTCTGCTTTTCCACACTTTTTAAGGTGCCCGCAAGTTTCTCCCCGGGGTTCAGGCAAACGATTATAATTGTAAAAAAAGGCTTCATAGCTTTTCCCTTCTCCTAATTCACATCCGACAAAATCGGCACCATCTCATGGAACATAAACGTCTCATAGGGCAGTATCCGAAGACCGTCGCCGCCCGCCTTCATCAAAATAAACATTCCAAAATAAAGGACGGCCGCCCCGACAACTCCCGCCGTGAGCAGCTTTCTAAGCTTCGGATTTTCAATCCCCGAAAGCAGCGCCGGCAGGAAAAAAATGTGCGTGACGGTGAGGTAATACCCGATTCTGGAAATCACCGGGAGGAAAGAGCAGCTCACATACATCGCCAGCGCCCCCAGATTGCAGTAAAAATAAAATCTGTTCCGCTGGTTTTCCTTCACCGACCTTTTATAACACAGCAATGAAAGCACAAAAACCGCCAGGCAGCGCACAATATTCACCAGACTGGTGCCGCCCTCAAGATATTCCGTGTCTTCGTAGGTTGGATAGAGGAACACCACCGCCTTCAGATAAAAATCCTGCATAAAAAAGAAGGTGGAGCAAAAGACAGCCGCTATCGCAAGCTGCCACTTTTTCCAGGCAAAGGAAGCCAGAATATATAAAGGGAACACCACCAGGAGCGATTTATGCAGCGTCGCCCCGAGAAGCACCAGAAGCAGAAACTTCCCCCACTCCCTGCGAAGCACGCAGGGAATCGCATACACCGCTATGGCAAGCGCCAGATAATACCGTACCGTGTTAAAGGACTGGAAATAATACCCGAAAGCCATAAACAGGAAAAAGCTGAAATCAAAGGAATCCGCCTGCCGGTAAATGGCAATCAAAAACAATAATATTGTAAAAAAGGCAAAAAAAGCAAAAACCAGCAGATAATTTTCAAACCCGCTGATTCCGTAGAGAATCTTCACAATCTGATTAAATCCGATTTCCGTGGGGACAAATGCGTCGCAGCGAATCAGATGCATAAATTCCACATACTTGGCGTAATCATTTCCCACATTGAGGCGGCAGGCCGAAACGGCAAACAATATAAGAAAAATGCCGCACAGACAAAGGGCATTCAGCATCTGCTGCCTGCTCACCACGCCCCGCCGTATTCTGCAATGATTATCTACTGTCAGTCCCAAAAGAACCGTAAGCGCCGCCGCCAAAATATATATAACCATAACTTCCTCGTTTCACCTTCAAATTTCTGCCGTCTTTTCCCGAAAACCAGTCAGGCTGCGAAGTCCAAAACCTTTTATTTCCTCGCCTTCGCCTGCCTCATGCCATCTCTCATCCATCCGTAAGCCTGCCCGAAAGGAATCTCCGCAAGCATCCCGCTCTTTTTAAGTACGCCGTGAACAACCAGAAACCGCATCGCAAAAAGACCGGCCAAAGCGCCGTAAAGATGATGGTAAAGCACGCCTCTGTCCGCAAAAAACTTTTCATTGTATCCATGGAACCACGTGGATTCCCGGTAGACCTCCCTGCCAAGCACGGCGGTATCCGCATAGATATGCAGTCCCTTTTTCAGGCAGTCGTGGAGAAACAGGCTGTCTTCCCCGTTGCTGTACCTTGCCCCTCCCCCGAAAAGGAGGGAAAATCCCACGTTCGCCCTGCGCAGCGCCTCCAGCCTCGCGGCCACGGCGTAGGTGGGATATCTTCCGTAATTGTACCAGCGGATTCTTTTACGGGCTTCATTATAATAGGTGGCTCTGGATTCATCTACTTTGAAATTAAAAGTAATCATATCGGCGTCGGGATTTTGTTCAAAGGCGTCAAGGACTTTCTTTTCATACCCTGAGTCAAACACAATATCCTCGTCCGAAAACAGGCAGATTTCCCCCTCCGCATGAAGGAGCGCCGTGTTGCGGCTGAGCCCCACGCCCCGCTCCGCCATGGAAAAACACCGGATTCGTCTGTCCTTATGCAGATATTCCTGATAAGCAAAGCTCCCGCATTGATTGACAATAATTGCCTCCGTCTCCAGATTCATCTTCTCCGCCAGCGTATCTGTGTCCTGATTTACCGCCGCCACCAGCACCTGTAACTTCATTTTCCCTGTTCTCCCACAGTCACGCATAATATCTGTTCAGAAATTCCTCGTCCGCCTGGGCGATGATTATCCCTGCAATATTGCAATCCTGATTTTTCAAAAGGCTTAAAATCCGCGAGGTTTTTCTTCCCACATCTTTTCCAAAGGGCAAAAGCAGAATAACCGCTCCCAGCTCCCTGATTTTCCTGCATTCTTCTTCCGACAGGATGTTCTCCCCGAAGGCTGATATTTCCCACTCGCCCTTTTCCGGGGCCTCCTTTGTCCTTACCTTATACCACCCGAAGTCCTCTTCCTCCTTCGCGCCTCCGCTGCTTCCCAGAATGTCCGTCTCCTCCCTGTTGAGAAGCCGTTCCAGCTCAAGGCCACGGACGTCCGCGTGATTATCCATATCCACAATGGCAAACGCCTTTTTCTCTCCCAGAACATAGCGGAGATTGGCTTTCAGCTCGCCTGCATAAGGCTGCAGCCCCTTCTGGTTCCTTGTGAGAAGCCCCAGCGCCCGCATACCGTATTTCTTTTCCACGTCCTCCTGGACATACATGGATTCGTCCGTCACATAATGGAAGCCGAACACCAAAAACGCCAACACTCCCATAACCACAGCGCCGGTCACACAGGCGGAGGTGGTTCTGTTGTCCCAGTAAACCCGCTCCGGCGCGGCGGAACGAATCACCTTAATCTGTTCCAGCTCATCGCTCCCCTTTGCAAACTCTTTCAGCCCGTTTTCCACCGCGTTTCGGATTTCCCGGACAAACTTTTCGTTATCGCCCTTCACCGTGATAGTGAGAAGCCGGATATCGGAGAGAATTTCCGCCGTAGTGGATTCCCTTACATCACTCTCCTCATAGCCGGGCAGTTCCTTCATTATCAAATCCACAATGGGGTCGGAATCCAGCAAATCGTTCCATGTATATCCGTTGTAATACTGATAAACCTCCCCGTTTTCATCATGGTCAAAGCTGATATAAAGCTTGGATACAGCCTTATACTCAACCGGCATCTTCACGGAGCGCATTACCTGATAAAAAACGCCCCCAAAGGTGGCTCCCAGCACAATCAGCATGATAACCACCCAGAATCTCTTTTGAAGATACAGGACCAGCCGCTTCAAATCCATTCCCCTGTTTAAATATTCCTCATTCTTTTCCATCTTCATTTTCCCATGGCTCCTCTGTTTTCAAAGCCTTCATGGCCGTCACCTGCGCGCTGTCCACGCCCTCCGTGCTCTCCGGCTTTATCAGAATTTTCAGTGTCAGAAGCATCAGCTTTAAGTCCAGCCACACAGAATAATTTTCTATATAAGTTAAATCCAGTTTTAATTTATCGTAAGGAGTGGTGTTATACTTTCCGTAAACCTGCGCATACCCGGCAAGCCCCGCTTTCACCCTCATGCGGAATACAAACTCCGGCATTTCCTCCACATACTGTTCGATAATCTCCGGTCTTTCCGGCCTGGGGCCAATAAAGGACATATCTCCCCTTAAAATATTAAAAAGCTGTGGAAGCTCGTCAATACGCACCATACGGATAAATTTCCCTATGGGGGTAATGCGGCTGTCGTTTTTGGCCGCCAGCCTTGCCACTCCGTCCTTTTCCGCGTCCACGCGCATACTTCTGAATTTCATAATCTGAAATTTCCGTCCGTCTCTGGTGCATCTGGTCTGCTTATACAGCACCGGCCCGCCGTCATAGCACTTGATAAAAACCGACGTCACAAGCATAAAGGGCAATGCAATCACCAGCAGAATGAGCGCGCATATAAGGTCAATCATCCTTTTTGCCATGCGCTGTCCGACGGTAAGCGCATATTCCCTTGTGAGGAAAATAGGCGTGTCGAAAAGATGAAGCTGGTCCGCGCCCTTTATCATCACATCGGGAATCTTTGGCATCACATAAACTCTGATAAACTTACTGTAGCAGTATTTTAAAAGAAGATTCCTCTCCATGGTGGGAATATCCCACAGCATCACAGCTCCATATCCTTTCAGTATTTCTTTTTGAAGCTCCTTTATGCCGCATTTGATGTCTATACATTTTGTGATTTTGTATTTGTCCCTGCGGGTTTCAAATTTCCGCAGAACGTCCTCGATATCCCTTTCCCCATGGATGAGCAGAATTTCCCTCGGCGGAAACACCCTCCGGTAAACCGTATTTCCCAGCCAGGTAAAAATCCCTGCAATGAGAACCTGCACAAGGGTCGCCGCCGCAAAATAATCCAGCGGAACCAGCCAGTTATTCATCAGCGAAAGCTGCGCATAGGTGATGGCATTCACAAAAAAGAGCGCAAAGACCTGGGATAAAAACACATCCACGGTTTTCAGATATCCGATTTTCATTCCTCCGTAGGTGTTGTTGAAAAAAAGCAGCAGCACCACATAAATTAATATCACCAGAATATGGCCGTTTTTCGTAAACTTAAGGCCCCGGTTAAAATTATTGATAATCGGATAGTAGTAATTCATCCAGGCATATGTATAGACCGCGGCCTGCATCAGCACGCCGATGAAGCTCAGCCAGAGCACGCCGATTCTTTTTAAGGATTCCAATCGTTTCACACCAAAATCTCCTCGTATTTAAAGTTCCGTTGCAGCCTCCGGTACGCCTTTGCGGGTTCCAATGCATTCCTGCGTCCGCCGCACAGGGCTGTATGCGCCGCAGCCCTAGAGCCTGCGCCAGGTTGCCCGCACCGCCCAGAAAAACAGATAATAACCGCTGCGGCAAAAAGAAAGCCCTTCCTGCTTCCTGTAGAGATTCCATATTCTTCTTATTGCCTCTAACTTATTGGAAGATAGGGATTTTGCCGGTCTCCTGTAAATTACCAGAACCTCGTCGAGCCCGTATGCCGTAAACCCGCTGCGGAGCAGCTTCCACCAGGTTGCCGTATCCTCGCTTTTAATTTCCGGCATCCTGATAATCTCACGGCCGGTTTTTTTTGTATCGAGAAGCACCGTGGAGGTAAAAATAACCGTCCGGGAAAGCGCTTTCTCATATACAAGCTCCGCCGGCGCATGGACTGTTTTTCCCGTCCCTCTGGCATTTTCGTCCCCGAACTCATAGGATGTAAACACAAAGGCCGCCTGCTTTTCCTCCATAAAGAAAAGCTCCCTTTCCAGCTTGTCCGGCAGCCAGACATCATCCGCATCGAGGAAAGCAATGTACCTCCCCTTGGCGGCATTTATCCCCGCGTTCCGCGCTCTGGCAGCGCCCTCGTTCACTGGCCTGGCAATCAGCCTGATTCTTTTATCCTCCGGTAAGAGACCCTCGATTTTCCGCCTGCCGTCATCCTTTGAGCAGTCGTCCACCAGTATCAGTTCCCAGTTTTCATAAGTCTGGCTCCTGACCATTGCAATCGTTTCTTCTATATAAGCTCCGGCATTGTAAACCGGCACGATAATACTCACCAGCCTGTCCTGTATTTCCATTTGCGCTTCCCCGCTCCCGCCAAACTGTGCTCACGCAGACACTCCTGAAAACTCCGTTACTTTCATATTTCTTCTTTTACAAGATAGATTGGCCTTCTTTTCACTTCCATATACGTTTTTGCAAGATATTGCCCCACTATTCCCAGACAAAAAAGCTGTACGCCGCTGATTAGCGAAATAATACACACAAGGGACGGCCATCCCGAGGTGGGGTCGCCAAATATCGCCTTTCTCACAATGGTAAAAATAATCAGCGCAAAGGCCGCCAGGCAAAAAAGCACGCCCATAAAAGCGGCAAATGCCAGCGGCGCCGTGGAAAAAGCCGTGATGCCGTCTATCGAATAGAGAAACAGCTTCCAGAAAGACCACTTCGTCTCTCCCTTTTTCCGTTCGATGTTTTCAAACTCCAGCCATTTGGTCTCAAATCCGACCCAGCCGAAAATCCCCTTGCTGAACCGGTTATACTCTCCCATGGAAAGGATGGCGTCCACCACCTGCCTCGTCATGAGCCGGTAATCCCTTGCCCCGTCCATAATCTCCGTCCTGGAAATTTTCTTCATCAGCCGGTAAAAAATCCTGGCAAAGAAAGAGCGCAGCGGCGGTTCACCCTTCCTTGTGACTCTCCTGGTCGCCACCGAGTCGTATCCCTGCTCCACATAGCCGTACATTTCCGGCAAAAGCGAAGGCGGGTCCTGCAAATCCGCATCAAGGAACACCACATAATCTCCCCCGGCCTTCTCAAGCCCGGCATAGATGGCCGCTTCCTTCCCGAAGTTTCTGGAAAAGGAAACAAGGCGCACCCGCTCATCCACTCCGGCCAGCTTTTTCACTTCCGCCGCCGTGTTATCCTCAGAGCCGTCGTCAATGAAAAGAAGCTCGAGAGCCACATCCTTTTCCCGGAAAAAGGCTTCATTTTTCATAAATTCATGATAGAAATCAACGATATTCTCCTCTTCGTTATAGCAGGGAACAATTGCGCTGAGCACCTTCATACTTCTTTACCCTTTCAGTCTTACCGCTAATTGATACTTTCCCTATTTTATCACACGAAAAGAAATATCACAACAAAAAGACGACAGGCAGGGTTGACCCCTGCCCAAGATGTGAAATGCTTTCATCAGGGAGAACTCCCTACATTTCCATTATACTTCTTTTTCCGCCGGATTTCCGTTCATGTAACAAATAACTCCCCTGCATGTAACTTTTTGCTCATAAAAAGCTCTTTGCAGACCCGCTCCACAGCTTCCCGCCGCCCCCGGCTGACGGGAACGTCGGCTCCGTTATGCATTTTCAGGCGCTTTGAATTAAACTGCTCAATCTGCCTGGCGTTCACGATATAGGACTGATGCGTCCTGACAAAATAGTGATTGCAGACTGTCAGCTCCTCCTCGAGCAGATTCATGCTCTGATAAAAAACATACTGCCTGTCTCTTTCGAGAAAAGACTTTATCCGGCGTTTTTCACTTTCAAAATAAAAGACTTCTTCTAAGGGGATGTTAACCGTTTTTCTGTTGTATTTCACCGGAAAGCATTCAAAAAATATCCTCTGGTCTTCCACAATCTTGTCAAGCACATCGAACACCTTCAGTCTTGCGATTGGCTTCGGGACATACTGGATGGGATAGACGCTGAACATCTCGCAAAAGTATTCCTCATGCCCGGTTACAAATACAAAACTCACGGGCCCGCACAGCTCCTTTATTCTGACGGCAGTATCTATACCGTCAATCCCTCCCAGTTCTATATCCATGAACACTATTGCAAAATCGCCCGTCTGTTCAATGCCAAGCAAAACCTCCTCGCCGCTTCTGTACTTTTCAACCTGTACCCTTACGCCATGTAATCCCGCCCAGGCTCTGATACATTCCGCAAGCGCCTCCCGGTAGAACGCAGCATCGTCGCATACCGCTATCCGTAACATCCTTCCCCTCTTACTTTCCATCCTTCGTTAAAAATTATAAAAACAGTACGATGATATTTAATATCCACATAACAAACGCAATCACTACGCCTATGATGCTTAAAATCTGACCGGCTTTTGCCATTCCCGCCTTACTTGAGCCGGAGCCCATCCTTGCCCGGGAATATCCCAGCACCGCAAAGATAATCGCGCCAAGAGGCCATATAAAGCCGAGAATCACGCTGATGATACCGAATACAAGGGCCATTGTCGCCGCACTGGAGTTATCCACTGTCTGAACCGGAATCGCCCCTCCGCTTCCCTGCGCCTGAGAGATATCCTGCTGCAATGCGCTGTAAAGCTGTTCCAGACTGTCTCTGAAAGGTTTTTTCTGGAATGTAGCCACAAAACCTGTAAGCCCCATTTCCTTGCCAAAGCTTCCTTTCAGCCATGCTTCAACGTGTAGCGTTCCGTTTGAATAGGACCACTTCAAATACTTGTAGCCCTCCATCATAGCGTCTCCCGCCCGATAGGCAGGCTCGCCCTTCCAGTCCGACATGGAAAACTTATTTTTCTGCAGATAATCGTTCATCATAAAAGAAACAAAATCATCCGGCTTGTTTAAAACCAGGTCCTTGACATATCTCGCCATTTTCCTCACCTCATAAAAAATTATTGTTTTACAGAGCTTTTCTGATTTTTTCTATCATTTCCTCATATTCGGCTTCGCTTAAATACTTTTTGTCAGGATTCATCTGGAACACGCCGCCCCACTCATCCTGTCCTTTATACTTGGGAACCAGATGCATATGCAGATGGCATCCCGTATCGCCGTATGCGCCATAGTTCAGCTTATCCGGCGCAAACGCCGCATGAATGGCTTTTGCAGCTCTTGTCACGTCTGCGAAAAAGCGGTTCCTCTCCTCGTCGCTGATATTCACGATTTCACTGACATGGTCCTTATAAGCCACGATACATCTCCCCGGCTTGCTCTGTTCCTTGAATAAAATCAACTGACTGACATCCAAATCACAGATTTTGATGCCGAACTTCGCTAAAAGCTCGCCGCCCTGACAATATCCGCAGTTCTCGTCTTTCATCACTGTACCCTCCTGTTTTTTCACAAAATATATAGTATTAACATAACATATCGCCCCCTACAAAGCAATGTGCGGGGCAAAAGGCGGCGTCAAAATCTTGCACAAATTTTCCCTCCAAATTTTATTTATAATTTTTTTCAATATGTAACCGAACATACTTGATTATTTTCCCCCACACGGTATAATACTAAATATGCTCGCCCAAAATCCGGCGGTATACAATATATGGTAAGGAGTAAACTATGAACATCATCAAGCGCAGCGGCGTAGAGGTAACCTTTGACGCCGTTAAAATAGAAGATGCCGTAAAAAAGGCAAACGCAACCGTACAGGAAAGCGACCGCCTGAGCGCATCTCAAATCAGGCACGTAGTGGATAATGTCACCGGCCTTTGCCGTAAAATGGCGCACAGCCCCAACGTGGAAGAAATACAGGATATGGTGGAAGCGGAAATCATGAAGCAGCAGTCCTACAAGCTGGCTTCCAATTACATCACCTACCGCTATAAAAGAGCACTTGTCCGCAAATCCAACTCCACGGACGAGCAGATACTTTCTCTTTTGGAATGCAACAATGAGGAGGTTCTGCAGGAAAACTCCAACAAAAATCCGATTGTCAACAGCGTGCAGCGGGATTACATGGCCGGCGAAGTCAGCAAGGATATTACCAAACGCTTTCTTCTCCCCGAAGACGTGACGCAGGCTCACGAACAGGGAATTATTCATTTTCATGATTCCGATTATTTTGCGCAGCATATGCACAACTGCTGCCTTGTCAATCTGGAGGACATGCTTCAAAACGGCACCATCATCAGCGAGGCCATGATTGAAAAGCCCCACAGCTTTTCCACGGCCTGTAATATCGCCACCCAGTCCATTGCACAGATTGCAAGCTCCCAGTACGGCGGCCAGAGCATCACGCTCTCCCACCTTGCCCCTTTTGTGCAGATAAGCCGCGACAAGTTCCGCCGGGAGGTCCGCGAGGAACTGGAAGCCCAGGGAATAGAGGCTAGGGACGAGCTGGTTGCAAGCATGGCGGAAATGCGTGTAAAACGTGAAATCAAGCAGGGCGTCCAGATGATTCAGTATCAGGTGCTCACCCTGATGACCACCAACGGACAGGCGCCATTCGTCACAGTATTTATGTATCTGAACGAGGTTCCCGAGGGTCAAATCAGGGACGATTTGGCTATGATTATAAAAGAAATGCTGGAGCAGCGCATTCAGGGAGTGAAAAACGAGCAGGGTATTTATATCACCCCCGCTTTCCCGAAGCTGATTTATGTTCTGGAGGAAAACAATATTTCAGAGGACAGTCCTTACTGGGAGCTGACGAGGCTTGCCGCCAGATGTACCGCCAAGCGCATGGTTCCCGATTATATTTCCGAAAAAATCATCAAGAAGTTAAAGGACGGAAACTGCTATCCCTGTATGGGATGTCGTTCCTTCCTCACCGTATATAAGGACGAAGAAGATAATTATAAATTTTACGGAAGATTCAATCAGGGCGTGGTCACCTTAAATCTGGTAGACGTGGCCTGCTCCTCCGGCGGCGACATGGATAAATTCTGGGCTATTATGGACGAGCGCCTTGCCCTGTGCAGACGCGCGCTTATGTGCCGTCATGAACGCCTGAAAGGCACGCCCTCCGATGTGGCGCCTATTTTATGGCAGAACGGAGCGCTGGCCCGCCTGAAAAAGGGCGAGACCATAGACAAACTGCTCTATGGCGGATATTCCACAATCTCCCTTGGCTATGCCGGTTTGTGCGAGTGCGTCCGCTATATGACCGGCAAATCCCATACGGATGCGGAGGCGACTCCTTTTGCCCTTAAGGTAATGAATTATTTAAATGATACCTGTAAAAAATGGGCTGCGGAAACCAACATTGCTTTCAGCCTTTACGGAACCCCTTTGGAGTCCACCACCTACAAATTTGCCAAATGCCTCCAGAACCGCTTCGGAAGCATTCCCGGCGTGACCGACAAGAATTATATTACAAACAGTTATCATATACATGTGACCGAACCAGTCAACGCCTTTGACAAGCTTTCCTTTGAAGCTCAGTTCCAGGAATTGTCGCCCGGCGGCGCTATCAGTTATGTGGAAGTGCCCAACATGCAGAATAACATCGATGCGGTTCTGGCTGTTATGCGGCATATTTATGACCATATCATGTATGCGGAGCTGAACACAAAAAGCGATTACTGCCAGGTGTGCGGGTACGACGGAGAAATCCAAATCATTGAGGATGAGCACAAAAAGCTGGTGTGGAAATGCCCCAACTGCGGCAATCAGGACCAGAGTAAAATGAATGTTGCAAGGCGGACATGCGGCTATATCGGTACCCAGTTCTGGAATCAGGGACGCACTCAGGAAATCCGGGAAAGAGTGATGCATCTGTAAACCGGGGACGGCGGGTTTGCCGCGTTTCACCACACATACGGTAAAGATTTGATGCATAAATGATAATACGAGAAAGTAAGTTTTTTATTTATTTTTTGGTGGCCGGGAAATCCGACCACCTTTTTATACCAGACACAATATCGTTGTCCAAAGAATTTTTTGATAGTGCGGATATTGATATTGAGATAAAAGCCAAAGTCATATATGAGAGCAATAATGACAATATAATCAACGAATACATTGTTTTTTGCAAAGTATTTAACGAGCAGATAAAAGAGCATGGA
>OFFX01000357.1_pt1 | contig 39636 bp, 41 predicted proteins | sample 1521511 | NCBI WGS metagenome assembly OFFX01 (sample SAMEA3504125, study PRJEB24116) | mouse gut metagenome | biome: mouse gut; feature: mouse-associated habitat; material: faeces | place: Denmark | collected 2011
GATCTGGAGCTGCGGGTGCTGGAGCAGGCGCCGGGGCGGGCGCCGGAACCGGAGCCGGAGGATTACGAGGACGACGACGATGACTACGAGGACGACCTCCCGCCCTCCCGCCCCATCTTCAGCTCCAAGTTTGGAGAGATGCGCTTTGGGGAGGGCTTCAGCCTGACCCAGGAGGAGCAGCGGAGCAGCGCCGGAGGGGGACGCTCCGGAAAGCGCCGGTAAAAAACCAGTTACTGACGGCCCAGGTATGGGACTTCACGAATAAATAGGAGAGATGTATCGCTATGGCCCAGGATTACAACGCAACACTGAATCTGCCGGAAACCGCCTTCCAGATGCGGGCTGGCCTGCCCCAGAAGGAGCCGGGCATCCTTGCCGGATGGGAGGAACACCAGCTGTACCAGGAGATGGTCCGCCGCAACGAGGGGAAGCCCCTCTATGTCCTCCACGACGGCCCCCCCTACGCCAACGGGGATATCCATCTGGGCACCGCCCTCAATAAGATTCTCAAGGATATCATCGTCCGCTCCAAGAACATGATGGGCTACAAGGCCCCCTACATCCCCGGCTGGGATACCCACGGCCTGCCCATCGAGCTGAAGGCCCGCAAAACCGCCGGGGTGGACAGCGGCGCCAGCGATTTGGAGCTGCGCCAAATCTGCAAGGACTACGCCCTCCACTACGTGGACGTTCAGCGGGAGCAGTTTAAGCGCCTGGGGGTGCTGGGGGATTGGGAAAACCCCTATCTCACCCTCCGGCCCCGCTTTGAAGCCAAGCAGATTGAAATTTTCGGGGCGATGGCCAGCAAGGGCTACATCTACAAGGGGCTAAAGCCGGTGTACTGGTGCCCCCAGTGCGAAACCGCCCTGGCGGAGGCGGAGATTGAGTACGCCGAGGACCCCTGCGATTCCATCTATGTGAAATTCAAGGTGGCGGATGACAAGGGGAAGCTCACCGCCCTGGGGGCGGACCTGGCAAAAACCTACTTCGTCATTTGGACCACCACCACCTGGACCCTCCCCGGCAACCTGGCTATCTGTCTGGGGCCGGATTACGACTACTGCGTGGTCCACGCCACCGAAAAGGACGAATACTATGTGATGGCGCGGGAGCTGGTGGCCGCCACCATGGAGGCCGGCGGCATCGCCCAGTACACCATCTCTGAACTCATCCCCGGCCGGGAGCTGGAATACCTCACCTATACCCATCCCTTTATGGATCGAGTCTCTCCCATCATCCTGGGGGAGCACGTCACCCTGGAAAGCGGCACCGGCTGCGTCCACACCGCCCCCGGCCACGGCGTGGAGGACTTTGAGGTCTGCATGAACCATTACCCGGAAATTCCGGTGGTGGTGCCGGTGGATAACAAGGGCCGCATGACCGCCGAGGCGGGGCAGTTTGCCGGCATTACCACCAAAGAGGCCAATCAGGCGATTCTCCAGCACCTGGTGGAGCTGGACGCCCTCTTTGCGGTGCAGAAGATCATCCACCAGTACCCCCACTGCTGGCGCTGCAAGGAGCCGGTGCTCTTCCGGGCTACCGAGCAGTGGTTCTGCTCGGTGGACGGCTTCAAGGAGGACGCCATCAGGGCCATCGAGGAGGTAAAGTGGATTCCCGCCTGGGGAGAGGGGCGCATCAAGAACATGGTCAGCGACCGCAGCGATTGGTGCATCAGCCGCCAGCGCATCTGGGGGGTGCCCATCCCCATCTTCTACTGCCAGGACTGCGGCCAGTACCACATTGACGAGGCCAGCATCCAGGCGGTGGCGGAGCTGTTCCGCCAGGAGGGCTCCGACGCCTGGTATACCCACGAGGCTTCCGACATCCTGCCGGAGGGCACCGCCTGCAAAAAGTGCGGCGGCAAAAAGTTCCGCAAGGAAAAGGACATTATGGACGTCTGGTTCGATTCCGGCAGCACCCATGCCTCGGTGCTGGAGGAGCACGGCCTGCCCTGGCCCTGCGACCTGTACATCGAGGGGGCGGACCAGTACCGGGGCTGGTTCCAGTCCTCCCTCCTCACCGCGGTGGCCACCCGCGGAAAGTCCCCCTACAAAAACTGCTGCAGCTGCGGCTGGGTGGTGGACGGCGAGGGGAAGAAGATGTCCAAATCCCTGAAAAACGGCACCGCCCCGGAAAAGATTATCGAGCAGTACGGCGCCGATATCCTGCGCCTCTGGGTGGCCTCCTCCGACTACCATTCCGATGTGCGCATCTCCTTCGAGTACCTCAAGCAGCTTTCCGACGGCTACCGGAAGATTCGCAACACCGCCCGGTACATCCTGGGGAACCTGAAGGACTTCCAGCCGGATCTCCACCAGCTGCCCTTCCAGCAGCTCCACGACATTGACAAGTGGGCCATCGCCAGCTGCCAGAAGCTCATCGGGGAGGTCCGGGCCGCCTACGAGGCCTTCGAGTTCCACGATATCTACCACGCCATCCATAACTTCTGCGCCGTGGATATGTCCAGCTTCTATCTGGACGTCCTGAAGGACCGGCTCTATGTGGAGAAAAAGGACGGCCCGGACCGCCGCGCCGCCCAAACCGCCATCTATCAGATTCTTTGCGCCCTGGACCTGATGCTGGCCCCCATCCTGCCCTACACGGCGGAGGAGATTTGGTCCTTCATTCCGGAAAGCAAGGCCTACAACAGGGCCTCGGTGATGCTCAACGACATGCCGGAATACCAGGAGGGGCTGGTGCCCCCGGCGTTTATGGAAAAGTGGGAGCGGCTCCACGCCATCCGGGACGATGTGAACAAAGCCCTGGAGGCGGCCCGCACCGCCAAGACCATCGGCAAATCCCTGGAGGCCAAGGTGGTCCTCCACTGCAGCGAGGAGGTCTGCCGCTTCCTGGCCGGGGAGGAGAAGCTGCTGCCCACCATCTTCATCGTCTCGGAGGTGGCCCTGACCCAGGAGGGGAGCGGCGCCTTCTCCGGCGAGGTGGAGGGAATTACCGTGGATGTCTCCGCCGCCCAGGGCGAAAAGTGCCAGCGGTGCTGGATGCAGAGCGAGACGGTGGGGAAGGACGAGAAGCACCCCACCCTTTGCGCCCGGTGCGCCGCCATCCTTTCGGAATAAAAAATAAGGACTGCGGGGCGCCAAAACCCCGCAGCCTTTTATGAGGTTTTTACATGTTTCTTTACCTGCTGCTGGCCGGCCTGCTGCTGGCCGGGGATCAGCTTATTAAGGGGTGGGCCATTGAGGTGCTAAAGCCCGCGGCCTCCATAGATATCATCCCCAATGTGCTGAGCCTGCATTACCACGAGAACTTTGGGGCCGCCTGGGGCATCCTTCAGGGGCAGCGGTGGCTGCTGCTGGCGGTGACCGGGGTGGTGCTGGCCGTTCTGCTGGCGGGGCTGCTGCTGGGAAAATTCCAGGGGCCCCTTATGCGCACCTCCATCACCCTGATTCTGGCCGGGGGCCTGGGAAACCTTTTGGACCGGGCCTTTCATCCCGGCGGCTTTGTGGTGGACTACATCTACTTCGAGCCTATCAATTTCCCCATCTTCAACCTGGCGGATATCTGCGTCTGCGTGGGCACCTTCCTGCTGGCCTTCTACATCCTTTTTGTGGAGGGAAAGCAGCCCCTGGCAGAGGGGAGCGCCCCGGCCGGCGAGGAACCGCCCCCGGAGGAGAACGCCTGATGGGGGAGCTTTCGGTGCTGGTTCCTCCCCAGGGGGAGGGGCAGCGCCTGGATAAGGTCCTTCCGGAGCTGGCCCAGCTGAGCCGCGCCGCGGTTCAGGCCCTCTGCCAGGAGGGGAGCGTCCTGGTAAACGGCAGGCCGGCGGGGAAAAAGCAGCTCCTCCGGGCCGGGGAACAGGTGGTTTTTCTTCTCCCGGAGCCGGTGGAGCTGGAGGTGCGCCCGGAGGCGATTCCCCTGGATATTGTCTACGAGGACAGCTGGCTCTTGGTGGTGAATAAGCCCAAGGGGATGGTGGTTCATCCCGCGCCGGGGAACTACACCGGCACCCTGGTAAACGCCCTGCTGCACCACTGCAAGGGCTCCCTTTCCGGCATCAACGGGGTGATTCGTCCCGGCATCGTCCACCGCATTGATAAGGACACCAGCGGCCTTTTGATTGTAGCCAAAAACGACCAGGCCCACCGGGGGCTGGCGGAGCAGATTCAGGCCCACAGCTTCACGCGGGAGTACGAGGCCATTATCCACGGACATTTCCGGGAAAATACAATTACCATCAATGCCCCCATCGGCCGCAGCCCCGCCGACCGCAAGAAGATGTGCGTCACCCAGAAAAACGCCAAAAACGCCGTCACCCATGTGGAGGTGCTGGGGGAATACCCCGGTTTTTCCCATGTGCGGTGCCGCCTGGAGACAGGGCGCACCCACCAGATACGGGTGCATCTTTCCCACCTGGGCCACCCGGTGCTGGGGGATGTGGTCTACGGACCCAAAAAACCGGCGATGGATACAAAGGGCCAGTGCCTCCACGCCCGGAGCATCGCCTTTGTCCATCCGGAGACGGGGGAAAGGCTGTCCTTCACCTCGCCCCTGCCGGAGTATTTTACAGCGGCGCTGGAGCAGCTGGGGGAGTGAACCAAGAAATAAGGGAGGAAGATACCGTGCCGGGATATATGGTCTACTGGCCCCAGGACCGGGTGAAGGAACTGGAAAAGGCGGGGGACACCGGCCCTATCAAGGTGGTGCTGGGGAGCGTCCACTCCCGGATGCCCTCCATCGCCTCGGTGAAGGTGGGGGATGTGGTTTTTCCCGTCACCCTCGTCAAAAAGCAGCTTTGTGTCCTGGCCCGGCTGCCGGTGGAGCACCGGGAACCCGCCTTTGATTATTGCATCCGGGAGCTGGGAGGGGAACACGGCGCGCTGATTCCAGAGGGGGTGGCCCTGGAATGGGTTGGCGGCGGAGGCCGTCATTATTGGGGCTGTCGCACCAAGCGTTACGACCGTCCGGAGGACCTGCCGGAGGGGATCCGGCTTGTTCCCCTTTCGGAGCAGGTGGCAAAGCCCCACCTAAAGCATCAGGAGCCCTTCAACTGCTGTTCCCAGTGGGCGGTGTGGGGGGAGCGCGGCAGCAGCATCCGCCCCCGGCCCATCCCGCCGGAGCTGGCGCCGGACCTGCGGTTCGGCCACCCCAAAAGCAAGGAGAAGGCCCTTCGGTTTGATAAAAACGGCGGCATCCTGGCCATGAGCCTCCAGTCCACCCGGCGGATGAGCCCGGAGACGCTGGCGGTGTTTGAGGGGCTGTTTGCTGGGGAATGACGAACGTAAAAATAGGCTTTTAGATTTAGATAAGGAGGAAACGCTATGAACGAAGAACGGCGCAAACAGCTGGCGAAGGCGGCAAACCAGGTGCGAAAGGGCATCCTGGAGGAGGTGTACGCCGCCCAGTCGGGGCACCCCGGCGGCTCCCTTTCTATCGCTGACGTGATGACCTACCTCTACCAGGAGGAGCTGCGGGTGGATGTGAAAAACCCCAAGTGGGAGGACCGGGACCGTCTGGTGCTCTCCAAGGGCCACGTCTGTCCCGCTTTATATGCCGCCCTGGCCCAAAAGGGCTTTTTCCCCTGGGAGGAGCTGAAGACCTTCCGGAGGGTGGGCTCCCGGCTCCAGGGGCACCCGGACCTGAACAAGGCCCCTGGGGTGGACTTCACCGCCGGCAGCCTGGGGCAAGGGGTCTCCGCCGCCGCCGGCATCGCCCTGGCGGGGAAGGTGACCGGCAAGGCTTACCGGGTCTATGCCATCCTGGGGGATGGGGAGCTCCAGGAGGGGGAGGTTTGGGAATCCGCCATGTTCTCCGCCCACTATAAGCTGGATAACCTCTGCTACATCATCGACAACAACGGGCTGCAAATCGATGGGAACATCCAGGACGTCTGCTCCCCCTATCCCATCGACGAGAAGTTTAAAGCCTTCGGCTTTGAGGTCATCGTCATCGACGGCCACGACTTCCAGCAAATCGAGGCCGCCGTGCAGAAGGCCAAGAGCATCCAGGGAAAACCCACTGCCATCATCGCCAAGACGGTGAAGGGCAAGGGGGTCTCCTTCATGGAGGGGAAGGCCAGCTGGCACGGCGCCGCCCCCAACCCGGAGCAGTATGAGACCGCCCTGGCGGACCTTGCCAAAATCGAGGAGGTGCTGTAAGAATGGCCGATATGATAAAAAAAGCCACACGGGAAAGCTACGGCGAGGCCCTGGCCAAGCTGGCGGCGATGAACGACAAGGTTATCGTTTTTGACGCCGACCTGGCGGGAGCCACCAAGACCGGCACCTTCAAAAAGGCCTGCCCGGAGCGGTTCTTCGACTGCGGCATCGCCGAAGCCAACATGATGGTGGCCGCCGCCGGCGCTTCCACCTGCGGCCTTATCCCCTTTGCCAGCACCTTTGCCATGTTCGCCGCCGGGCGGGCCTTCGAGCAGGTGCGCAACTCCATCGGCTACCCCCACCTGAATGTGAAGATTGGGGCTACCCACGCCGGTGTTTCGGTGGGGGAGGACGGGGCCACCCACCAGTGCAACGAGGACATTGCCCTGATGCGCACCATCCCCGGTATGACCATCCTGAACCCCGCCGACGACGTGGAGGCCCAGGCCGCTGTCCTGGCCGCCGCCCAGTACGAGGGCCCGGTCTACCTGCGGTTTGGCCGCCTGGCCGCCCCCGTCTTCAACGGCCCGGATTATAAGTTCCAGATGGGCAAGGGGGTCACCCTCCGGGAGGGGAGCGACCTTACCATCCTCGCCACCGGCATTTTGGTCTATGAATCCCTCCAGGCGGCCGAGGCCCTGGCGAAGGAGGGTATTTCGGCGCGGGTCATCAATATCCACACCATCAAGCCCCTGGATAAGGAGCTGGTGGTGCAGGCTGCAAGGGAGACCGGCGTGCTGCTCACCGCCGAGGAGCATTCGGTCATCGGCGGCCTGGGGGCCGCGGTGGCGGAGGCCATCGGGGAGGAATGCCCGGTGCCGGTGGTGCGGGTTGGCATAAAGGACAGCTTCGGCCACTCCGGCAAGGGCGGGGAGCTGCTTGCGGAGTACGGCCTGTGCAGCGAAAATATCGCCGCCGAGGCAAAGCGCGCCCTCACCCTGAAGAAATAAAATCACAGGGCGTCCCGCGCTGGCAGGCAGAACCGGCGCGGGACGGCTTTTCCAAGCAGGGGAGGGGAGAGGGATGGCGCGGGCGGGAGCCAAAGTCCAAAGATGGAAAAGGGCCAAGGCCAGGATGAAGCGGCTGGGGAAGATTTTCCTGGCCTATTCCATGATTGCCTTTGCCCTGCTCCTTATTTGGTGCTGCCTTTTAAACCCCTCCTTCCTGCCGGAGGTTCAGGCCCCGGTCCGCTATGGGGAGCTGCCTCTGGCCCAGTTCATGAAGCTCTCCTCCACCAACCTGAACACCGCCACCCCCCTGGAGCTGATGGAGCTGCCGGGGATTGGGGAGGTGCTGGCGGGGCGAATCGTGACCTACCGGCTGCAAAGGGGCGGCTTTGCCTCGGTGGAGGAGCTGCGGGAGGTCCGGGGCATCGGGGAAAAGCGCCTGGAAACCCTGCGCAAATACGTTTATGTAGAGTGAGAGGGAAAATCTCCCCCTCACTTTTTGTTTTCGTCCACCCGGCGTTTGGCGTCCTCCACCGCCAGGTCGCTTTCCTCGCTGTACCCTTCCCCGGTGGGGATGTCATACTGGGTCAGGGCATTGGTGGCATAGGCGTGGCCGGTGTGGTCCTCCTGGCCGTTTTGCGCCTGGTTGCCGTGGAGGAGAAGAGGCTTTTCCTCCTGCTTTGGCTTCGGTTTTTTGTGGCACATAGCGGTTCCTCCTAGAGATATTTTTTCAGGGTTTCAATATTCCGGCGCTGGGTGTTAATAAGCTCCTCCCCCAGCCCCCGCACCTGGGGGTCCCCGGAGAGGGACTGGTTCATCTCCCGCGTCATTTTGGTGATACCCATGGTGTTGCCCTTGATGACCATATCGGCGATGTGGGAGGTGCTGTTGTCCCGCAGGGCGTTCAGCTGCACCCCGGTCCAGATTCCCATGCGGGACATCACCCCGGAATCGGTGGGATTCATGTTTTTCAGGGCCATCATCTGCCGGGCGGTGTGGGCGATTTGCTCCAGGTTCCCCTGGTAGGAGACCAGCTCGGCGGAGATGCGGTTGTCCTCCACCTTGGGGAGGATGGTATCGATGGAATAGATGCCGGTATTGGCGTTTTGATAGATATCAGACAGAAGTTTATCTTCGCTCATAAAGGATTCCCTCGCTTCTTCTAAAGAATTTCGGTTTTTCCGTATCCCTATTGTTCAGCCGGGGCGGGGAGAAATACAATGGAGTTTTTGACAAAAAGCGCCCCTTTCGCCTGGATAAAAGAAAGAGCAGTTTTTGCAAAAAAAATCTCGGAATCTGCCTCAAATGGGTTGACTTACAGAACGGATTATGATAAAATAACATTCGTTGCTTGAGGGCCGGGGGATTTCCCTGGTGCTGGAAAGCCATTTTGGGAGCATAGCTCAGCTGGGAGAGCATCTGCCTTACAAGCAGAGGGTCACAGGTTCGAGCCCTGTAGGTCCCATTTCTTTTTAATAATTACGGCGGAATAGCTCAGTTGGCGAGAGCACACGGTTCATACCCGTGGTGTCGGGGGTTCAAATCCCTCTTCCGCTATTTTTTATATTCAGTCAATTTTATATTATGGCATGTTAACAATTCATAACTGGCGAAAGTGAGCATCGGTTATGGATTTTTTGTTTTATTAGGAACTTTTGATGCGATAAAATTACAGAATACGGAAACTCAAATAAAAACATATTGAAAATTATACCCAGATGTGATAAGATGATACAAGTTATCAGCAGGAACAATTGCAGGAGGTTTGAGAAAAGTGGCAGTATTAAAGACAGTATTAATGGTAATATTTATATTGATCAGCATTGTATTGACAGTCATCGTATTGATGCAGGAAGGCAAATCAGCAGGACTTGGGGCTATCAGCGGCGCCGCAGACACATACTGGGGCAAGAACAAGGGGCGTTCCATGGAAGGAAGGCTTGTGATGATAACCAGGCTTTTGGTAATTTTGTTCCTGGTAATTGCCGGTGTATTGAATATTGGAAGCTTTTAACAGGGAAGAATCCAGGAAGACTGTCGGTTACGGCAGTCTTTCTTTGTCTTATCAGGAAATTGCGCTGACATTGTCTTTAAGGATTCAAGGTGTCAAAAGGTCTCAATGACTTTCAGAACAATAGAGGCCTTTTGACATCTTAATCCCATCAGATAAAAAGCCCTCCCGTTTGAGATGTCAATTAAAATATTAGGAGAAGTTTATGGAAAAAGAATTATTGGAAAATAGAAAAAAAATGATATATGAGTTTATGTGCAGCGAGCTCTATGTACCTATGAAAATCAAAGAACTTGCAATTCTTTTGAATGTGCCAAGGGAAGAACGTCCGGCGCTGGAGGAAGTGTTGCATGAGTTATTGGCAGAAGGTAAAATTGAATTATCCAAGCGGGGAAAATATTCCAAGGCAGAAGGAAAATACCTGACAGGCACTTTTATTGGAAATGCAAGAGGCTTCGGATTTGTTGCCGTTGAGGGGGAAGCAGAGGATATATTCATATCGGAATCCCTGGTAAACGGCGCCATGCACGGAGATACCGTACAGGTGGCTCTTTCAGCGGAACGCTCTGCCTCCGGCAAACGGCTCGAAGGCGCAGTGGTAAAGATTTTGCAGAGGAACCTTACCCAGGTAGTGGGAACCTTTCAAAAGAATAAGAGTTTTGGATTCGTGATTCCAGACAACTTGAAAATGGGGCAGGACATCTTTATACCTCTGGAACATTTCAAAGGGGCTGTCGACGGGCATAAAGTGGTGGTGCAGCTTACGGATTATGGCAATGACAAGAAGAAGCCAGAGGGGAAGATTATAGAGATTATCGGGCATGTCAATGACCCAGGAACGGATATCATGTCCATTGTAAAAGGGTATGATCTTCCAGTGGAATTTCCAGAAAAGGTGCTAAAGCAAGCGGAAAATGTCGGAAAACCCGTGAGCGCCGCTGACATGGCGGGAAGGATGGACATCAGGGATTGGCAGATGGTGACGATTGACGGCGAGGATGCCAAAGATTTGGACGACGCCATTACACTGACCAAGGAAGGAGATGCTTACCGCCTGGGCGTGCACATCGCAGACGTGACCAATTATGTTCAAGAACGCAGCGCTTTGGATGTAGAGGCGTTGGAGCGTGGAACCAGCGTTTATTTGGTGGATCGTGTGATTCCCATGTTGCCTCATGCGTTGTCAAATGGAATTTGTTCCCTCAATGCGGGCGAAGACCGCCTTGCGCTAAGCTGCATCATGTTAATAGACAAGAAAGGCGCAGTCATAGATCATAAGATAGCGGAAACCGTGGTGCGGGTGGATAAAAGAATGAGCTATACCAGCGTGCGCAAGATTCTGAAAGATCAGGATCAAGCGGAACGCAGGGAATATCAGGAATTGATTCCTATGTTTGAACGGATGGAGGAGTTGGCAGCGATCCTGCGGGAAAAACGAAGGAAACGAGGCTCGATTGATTTTGATTTCCCGGAAACGAAAATAATACTCGACCGCCAGGGCAGGCCGTTGGAAATCAAGCCTTATGAGCGAAATGTGGCTACCAGGATTATTGAGGATTTTATGTTGATTGCCAACGAGACCGTGGCGCAGGATTTTTTCTGGCAAGAAATTCCCTTTGTCTATCGTACTCATGATACGCCAGATTCCGAGAAGATCCGAAAGCTTGGGACGTTTATCAATAATTTTGGTTATTCCATTAAAATCGGGCAGGAGGAAATTCACCCTAAAGAATTGCAGAAGCTGTTAGAAAAAATTGAAGACACGCCAGAAGAACCGTTGATTAGCAGACTGACATTGCGCTCTATGAAACAGGCGAAATATACGACGCAAAATACCGGGCATTTTGGGCTTGCCACCCAGTATTATTGTCATTTCACGTCGCCCATACGAAGGTATCCAGATCTGCAGATCCACCGTATCATAAAGGAAACGCTGCGGGGAAAAATGAATCAGAAACGATATTCTCATTATGAACGGATATTGCCGGAGGTTGCGGCGCAGTCAAGCGCCAGGGAACGGCGGGCGGAAGAGGCGGAGCGTGAGACAGATAAGCTCAAAAAGGTTCAGTATATGTCGGAGCGTGTTGGAGAGAGCTTTGAGGGAGTGATTTCTAGCGTGACATCATGGGGCATGTATGTGGAATTGCCGAATACCATAGAGGGAATGGTTCACATTACCAACCTGACGGACGATTATTATCACTTTAATGAGGAGACCTATGAGCTGACAGGGGAAGCTACGGGCAGAATATTCAAGCTGGGACAGAAAATCGAGGTGGTTGTGGCAGACACGAATCTGCATATGCGTACCATAGATTTCGTATTGCCAGAACATGCAAAGGCATTTGGCCTTGGCGCCTCGGCGGAAGACATCGGCAGATACCGGTCATAACGATATATGTACTCTGAGAATCTCCCGCATACCTGATTTTGCGGCTGATTTTACGTTAAATGCACACATATTTAGTCTACGTGCCACCTGGGTACGCCTCATAAATTTGTGCGCATCTGACCAAAAATCTTCACGCAAAATCAGGCATAAAGAGAATCCTGGAATATATTAAAACAAAAAGGGAGGAAAGAAATGGGCAAAGCAAGCATAAAATTAATTGCCAACAATAAAAAAGCATTTCACGACTATTTTATAGAAGAGAAGTATGAGGCGGGGATCAGCCTTGCAGGGACCGAGGTAAAGTCTCTGCGGATGGGGAAATGCTCTGTCAAGGAGTCTTTTATCAGTATTGAGAAAGGTGAGGCGGTGATACATGGAATGCATATCAGCCCTTATGAAAAAGGAAATATTTTCAACAAAGATCCGCTTCGTCCAAGGAAGCTGCTGATGCATAAATATGAGATAAATAAAATTGCTGGCAAAATGAAAGAGAAAGGTTATACTATCGTTCCGCTTCAAGTTTATTTTAAGGGCAGCCTGGTCAAAGTAGAAATCGCACTGGCGAAAGGGAAAAAACTCTATGACAAACGCCAGGATATTGCAAAAAAAGACATGCGCAGAGAGTCCGAACGGGAATTTAAAGTTAAAAATCTCTATTAGTATTGACTTTATCCTGTCTCTCTTGCTATAATAAAATATCGCTGAATAACAGCAGTTAAACCAGGGGGTTGTACTGGTTTCGACGGGGGTTGTGAAGCTATGGAAGCCATTGGCGGCTCCTGACCGCCCAAAAACGGGAATAATAAATATAAACGCTGAAGACAATTTAGCAATCGCTGCCTAGTTGCAGCAGTCGGCCTTAGACCACCCACAGTTTAAGATACCGGCTTCGACTATGTGGGAAACGACATGCGTTAAGCTTTGCGCGCATGGGCGTATCATGAAGCTACTGAAACCGGAAGCCTGTCATTAGGCGTCCGGCAGAGGGAAAGATAAATTAATGACTGTAATGGGAGATGCCATAGTGAATTGACTTTCGGACAGGGGTTCGATTCCCCTCAGCTCCATTAGCTTGATGGCAAATTGAAACAGAAGAAACGAGGTTATGAAAATGGCGATTGGAATGTCAAATAAGAAGCTTATTAAGTCAGTTGCAGAGTTAAAGGAAGCCAATTATTCAGGAAGCCCTGAGCTGAGAGAGATTTATCAGAGGCTTGCAAGCGGCAGGGAACAATTCGCAGAGATCTTAGAGAAGAATATCAGGGCGGTGATGCAGATCAGTTCCCTGGATTTAACCTTGCAGCATGAGACAGACAAGATTATGGAGATAGCCCGCAGCGTTGCCAGGGCTACGGAAGTTATATTTGGTACGAATACAGGCTCGTCAGAGGATAAGAATAATTCGCTTGAAGAGCTGACGAATACAATTATCAGAGTTTCAGAAGACACGGACGAGGTATACCGTAAGATCGAGACTGGTCAGGGAGAGCTGACGGCAATCCGTGATTTGTCTAACCAGGCTATTGAAGCATCGAAAGAGATGGCAAAAGATATGGATAACCTTTTTGAGGTGATCAACCATATGAATGAGGTTATTTCGGGAATTGAGTCGATTTCCCGCCAGACGAACCTGCTTGCTCTGAATGCATCCATTGAAGCCGCAAGAGCAGGACGGGCAGGACGTGGATTCGCCGTAGTTGCAGATGAGATACGTTCCTTGGCGGAAGAGACTCAGAAGCTGACAGGAAGCATGGGTAATTTCGTGGAAGGCATCGAGGCTGCGTCAAAGAAGAGCTCTGGGAGCACCAATCATACCATTGACTCTCTTCGAAGCATCAATGACAAGATTGGAAATGTCTGGGAGATCAATGATGACAATCAAAAGCATGTTTCTGAAGTCAGCCAGGCGGTTACATCTCTGGCGGCAGTCAGCGAAGAAATCAGTAGCACAATGTCTGAGATGGAGAATCAGTTGCGTAACAGCACGGATTTCATGCATAACATTGGAACGGAGCTGATTACAGCTAAAGAGCCGGTGGTGGAGATTGAGCGGACGTTAGACAACATTGTCAAACAAATGGGCTCCATGTCCGAAGATGCTTTTTTCCATATGGAAAACAAGGAATTTTCTACATATGTCAGGAATGCTGTTACAGCGCACCAGGCGTGGATTAATAATTTGGAAAAAATGGTCATGGAGAGAGAGGTCGTGCCGCTGCAGTTAGATTCTTCCAAATGCGGGTTTGGACATTTTTATTATTCGATTACCCCGGATATCCCAGGCGTTCGTGCTATTTGGGACGGCTTAGAGGAGAAACACCGCAGATTCCACGGATATGGTTCCGAGGTGATTCAGGCGTTGTTTGACGAAGACTATGTGAAAGCGAACCAGCTATGCGTAGAAGCAAAAGAATACTCGAAAGAGTTGATTTCAGACATGGAACAAATGCTGCGGATTGCGGATGCTTAATATTGCCCTGTTGGCGCATGCCAAAGGACACAGGGCAGGGGAGAAGGAAAAGCGCGTGTCGCCTTGTATTTTAGAGGAGCAGGCGCTTTTTCTTTATGCAGGCGGTAGCTTATAGATGAATTTAGAGATTGCAAGGAGAATAAAATGGACGGTTTTAAAATGATTGTCGATGGTTTCGTGTTTACGGACAGGGCCATGGCGCAGAAAGCTTGTCAGGAAGTTGACGGTATCAAATATGTGCAAAGCAAACTGGACATGGATAATCCCAGGATGGCCTTGAAAATGTATCAAAAACTTCTGGCAGAGCAGGTCTTTGAGACTCCGGTGGGACTGTCGTATTTGAAAGGGCTTCAGAATTATCTTGCTTCGTCACCGGAATTGGCGCAAGAGAAGCTGGTCCCGATCCGCTTTCCAGCTTCCTGGCAGGGCATGCAGGAAGATACTATTGAATGGTATGCACAGAACCTTGAGGAGGTTAAGCAAAAAGAGCGAGCCGCAAACTTTGTCAAAAGGCGAGCAGAGGAGAAAACAGAACAAGTAAAAAAGAGATTGTGGATTTCCCTGATGCTCAGCCTGTTCTTGTTTATCGTGGCAGCAGGCATGGCCGTAGTTACGTTGACTAGCGAACATCCAAACATTGTCAATTATGAAAATAAAATCATAGAAAAGTATGAGGCTTGGGAAACGGATTTGGAGAACAGGGAACAGGTTTTGAAAGAGCGTGAAAAGGAATTGGATGCAGCTTACTGACGTTGCTTCACAGTTTTGACATATTTCTGTGGTATGTTTTTGTCAGATCGAAATTATGAAATTTCTGTTGATCAGTAATTTGGCAGGACGGAAGGTGAGAAGAATGGAAAAGCGGAAGATACTCGTAGTGGATGATGAGAGCAGGATGCGTAAGCTGGTTCGGGATTTTCTGGTGAAACAGGGGTTTGAAGTTTCTGAGGCTGTAGATGGAGAGGATGCGCTCAATCAATTTTATGCGCAGAAAGATATTGCATTAATTATTTTGGACGTGATGATGCCTAAGATAAATGGCTGGGATGTTTGCAAGGAGATCCGCGAGAACTCAAAAGTTCCGATTATCATGCTGACGGCTAAGGGGGAGGAGGGCGACGAGCTGCAAGGATTTGACATTGGCGCCGATGAATATATTTCTAAGCCGTTCAGTCCAAGAATCCTGGTCGCCAGAGTGGAGGCCATTCTCAGACGTTCTGGCGGGAATGAGGAAGAGATTTTGGAAATCGGCGGAATTTCCATAGACAGGCTGGGACATCGAGTCACAGTGGATGGAAAAGAATTAGAGTTAAGTTATAAGGAATTTGAGCTTCTGACCTATTTTATAGAAAATAAAGGGATTGCTCTTTCCAGAGAAAGAATATTAAATCATGTCTGGAATTATGATTATTTTGGAGATGCGAGAACCATCGATACCCATGTCAAAAAGCTGCGCAGCAAGCTAGGCGCAAAGGGGGATCATATTAAGACTATTTGGGGGATGGGTTACAAGTTCGATGTGGAATTATGAAAGCGGATGTGACTATGATGTTTAAAAATGGATCTCTAACAGACAGGGCGTCAAGAAAAAACACTTGACATCCTGTTTGTTTTGCTGTATGATACCTGAGGTGGTAACAATGGAAAAGAAAGTAAGACAGACCTATCTCTATGATTTTTATGGGGATTTGCTGACAGAGCATCAGCAAAACATCTATCAAGCCTTTGTGCTTGAAGATTTGTCAATCAGCGAGATTGCAGAGGAAGAAGGCATTAGCCGGCAGGGAGTTCATGACTTGGTCAAGCGCTGTGACAAGATTCTTGAGGGATATGAACAGAAGCTGCATTTGCTGGAACGTTTTCTTAAAAATAGAGAAAAAATCATCAAGATACGGGATCTTTCCAAAGACTGCCAAGGTAAGGATCAAACGCAGAGAATGGCTGAGATTGAAGCTATTTCCAATGAGATATTAGAGGAGTTATAGTATGGCATTTGACAGCTTGTCTGAAAAATTGCAGAATGTATTTAAATCTTTGCGCAGCAAAGGATTGCTCACAGAAGACGATGTGAAGTCAGCGCTGAAGGAAGTAAAGCTAGCTCTGCTGGAAGCGGACGTTAACTTTAAGGTCGTCAAGCAGTTTGTAAAATCTGTTCAGGAGCGCGCTATCGGGCAAGATGTGATGAACGGGCTCAATCCGGGGCAGATGGTCATTAAGATTGTCAATGAAGAACTGGTCTCGCTGATGGGCTCGGAGACGACAGAGATTGTCCTGAATCCTGCTTCAGAGATGACCGTGATTATGATGGCGGGCCTGCAGGGAGCAGGAAAAACTACCACGACGGCAAAAATAGCTGGAAAGCTGAAGCAAAAGGGAAGGAAGCCTTTGCTTGCAGCCTGCGATGTTTACCGTCCGGCAGCAATCCAGCAGCTTCAGATCAATGGAGAAAAGCAGGGCGTGGAGGTGTTCTCCATGGGGGATCGTCACAAGCCGGCAGATATTGCCAAGGCGGCCATTGAGCATGCCAAGGCGAATGAACAAAACGTGGTGATCATAGATACTGCGGGGCGCCTGCATATTGACGAAGAAATGATGCGGGAGCTGTGTGAAATCAAGGAGCGGGTAGAAGTCAGCCAGACGATTCTTGTGGTGGACGCCATGACGGGACAGGATGCTGTGAACGTGGCAAACACTTTTCAGGAAAAGATCGGCATTGACGGCGTGATCTTGACAAAGCTAGACGGCGACACCCGGGGCGGGGCGGCATTGTCGATCCGGGCAGTAACTGGAAAGCCGATTCTGTATGTGGGCATGGGCGAAAAATTGTCTGATTTGGAACAGTTTTATCCAGACCGTATGGCAAACCGTATTCTGGGAATGGGAGACGTGTTAACCCTGATCGAGAAGGCGCAGGAGACCATAGACGAAGAGAAAGCAAAAGAACTGGAACAGAAGATGAAGAAAGCCGAGTTTGGCTTTGACGATTATCTAGAGTCCATGAATCAAATGAAAAAGATGGGCGGGATTTCCAGCATGCTTAAGATGATGCCTGGCATCGGCAGTTCTCAGATTACAGAGATTGAGAATGCCATGGATGAAAAAAAGATGGCGAGGATAGAGGGAATCATTTATTCCATGACTCCGAAAGAGAGGGCCAACCCATCTGTCTTAAATCCTAGCAGAAAGCGCCGCATTGCCAAAGGCGCCGGGGTAGATATTAGTGAGGTAAACCGTCTGGTGAAGCAATTTGAGCAGTCTAGGAAGATGATGAAGCAGATGCCAGGATTGATGGGCGGCAAAGGCAAGCGCCGGGGCGGATTTAAACTGCCGTTTGGATTATAGTAAGTAACAGGGGATGCCAAGGCAGAACTTGATTACAAAGATATATTGTGAAAGAATGATCGATTCTTGCACAGGATGCCGTAATGCGCCTGTAAGCGCAGCATGGCAGGATGAAGCAAATATAGAACAAGGGCCAGGAGGTGAAAGACAATGGTAAAGATCAGATTAAAGAGAATGGGACAGAAGAAAGCTCCTTTCTATAGAATCGTTGTTGCAGATTCCAGATCTCCCAGAGATGGAAAATGCATCGCAGAAATCGGAACTTATGATCCTACAAAGGATCCAAGCGAGTTTCATGTAAATGAAGAGTTAGCAAAGAAATGGTTAGCAAATGGCGCTCAGCCGACAGAAATGGTAGGAAAGATTTTCAAAGCAGCCGGGATCGAGAAATAGTCTTCGTGAGGTGAAGTGATGAAAGAATTAGTAGAAGTAATTGCCAAAGCCCTTGTGGATCAACCAGAAGAGGTTGCAGTTACAGAGACTGAGAACGAAAAGTCCATTGTGCTAGAATTGCATGTCGCCCAGACAGACATGGGCAAAGTGATTGGCAAGCAAGGACGGATTGCAAAAGCCATTCGCGCTGTTGTGAAAGCAGCAGCAGCTAAGAGTGACAAGAAAGTTATTGTAGATATTGTGCAGTAATAGACAACGAGCAGGAGGCCGCCGCAGAAGAGGATTTATTTTGCGGCAGCCTCTTTCTGCATGTTTGAAAAGGAGAACGATTATGGACGATTTATTGCAGGTGGGAGCAATCGCCTCCACGCATGGAGTGCGGGGCGAAGTGAAAGTTTTTCCGATGACAGATGATGTAAATCGCTTCAAAAAGCTGAAAAAAATCTTTTTGGATAACGGGGAGAAATACTTGGAATTGGATGTTGCGCAGGTGAGATTTTTTAAAAAGATGGTGATTTTGAAATTCAAGGGGATTGACAGCATCAACGATGTCGAAAAGTATAAGGGAAAGGGGCTGTTCGTCACCAGGGATCAGGCTGTGAAATGTGAAAAGGGTGAATATTTTATTGCCGACTTGATTGGAATAGAGGTGTCTACGGAGGAAGGAACATTGCTGGGCGAGCTCAAAGATGTGCTGCAGACTGGGGCAAATGATGTATATATCGTAAAGATCAGCCCCGATTCTCCTTATGCAGCGCAGGTGGCAGATAAAAACCAGGAGCTTTTGCTTCCGGCAATCAGGGATTGCGTTCGCAAGGTAGATATAGAGGGGCGGAAGATAGAGGTATGCCTGATGCCGGGACTGCTTTAGCCTGGCAACAAGTGAGGAAGTGAAAAAATGAATTTTTATATATTGACATTGTTTCCGGAAATGGTAATGCAAGGTCTGCATACCAGCATACTTGGGCGTGCGTCAGAGGCTGGGGTTCTGCATATTGAGACGGTGAATATCCGCGATTATTCGGAAAATAAACACCATAATGTAGACGATTATCCCTATGGGGGCGGCGCTGGGATGCTGATGCAGGCGCAGCCGGTTTATAACGCTTGGAAATCCGTAGCAGAACGCATTGGAAGGAAGCCCAGATGCATCTATATGACGCCCCAGGGAAAGACGTTTGCCCAGCAAGATGCAAAAGAATTAGCGCTGGAAGAAGATCTGATTCTTCTTTGCGGTCATTACGAGGGGATTGACGAACGAGTGTTAGAAGAAATTGTGACAGATTATATGTCCATTGGGGATTATGTGCTGACGGGAGGAGAACTTCCTGCCATGGTGATGGTGGACGCTATATCCCGAATGATACCGGGGGTATTGGGGAATGGAGATTCCAAAGCAGCAGAGTCTTTTGAAGGCGGTCTGCTGGAACATCCTCAGTATTCCAGACCAGAAGAATGGAAAGGGAAAACAGTGCCGGGCGTGTTGCTGTCAGGGCATCACAAAAATATTGAATTGTGGCGCAGGCAACAGTCCATTCTGCGTACCTGGGAGCGCAGGCCGGATCTTCTGGAACAGGCAAATCTAACCAGTTCAGAGCAGGAATGGCTGCAAAAACAAAAGCAGCAGAGGCAAGATTCTTGACAGGTATCAAAACATATGTTTCTTAATTGTTAAAAGTGAATAAAAAACATTAGTTTATGAAAGCTATTTCCACAAAAACGACAATTGAAAAAAAAAAGAAATCGATATATAATTCTATATGTAAAAGAAAGATGTTTTCTATTTATACTATAGGAATTGATGGATTGCTTATGGGGGTAGAAAACAAATATTTTTTCTAAGATAAAGAAGGAGGATAAACATGAAAGAAGCAAAGAAGTTTCTATCGATGTTCTTGGCTGCGGCAATCACCGTGACAAGTATCGGTTTTGCTACTCCGCAGAATGTGAATGCGGCAAGCGGCAAGCAGTATGCAGTCGAAGAGCAAGAGGCAGTCGTTACAGCAAGTGACGGAGATTTGTTGTGCTTGGCGCAGGCAGTTTCTGCAAGTGACGGTCTGGCAAAGGTAGTGTCGCCTGGTGAAAGTGAAGAGAAGAGTTCTGTATATGGCGACACATGGACAAGTGTTAATACGGCATTACAGTCTGCGAAGCTTGTTCAGGCAAAAGGAACGGATGTAACTAAGCAGGAAGTCAAAAATGTGCTTATGGGGTTAGAAAGTGCGTTAAAGGGACTGAAAGTTGTAACTGCTGATAATGGTCAGTTGGCAGTAGAGGTAACCGCTGACGACGGAGACGAGGCGCTTTTGGATGCTGCAGTGAGCGCTGCTAATGCCAAGAAACAGGCGGATTATACGGTTGAGTCATGGGAAGCGTTTAAAACGGCGTTAGATGCTGCAAAAGTTCTTGAAGCCAAGAAGACAACGAAGAGAAACGTGGTATGCGCTATCGTGGCTTTGAGTCATGCCAGCGTAAGTCTCGTCGCTGAGGAGGGAGGAGAACCTTTTGTCTCACCAGACCAGGCAGACATAGATGAACTGGAAAAGGCAGTAAAAGCTGCTGAAGCTAAGGAAGAGACAGATTATACAGAAGAATCATGGACACCGTTTGCCGCTGCATTAAAGACTGCGCAAGACATGCTGACAGAACTTGATAAGGCAGGAAATAAAGTGTCCAAGGCGGATGTCCAGAAAGCGACAAAGGACTTGACAGACGCAATGAATGCCCTTGTAGAAAAAGAACCAGAACCTCTTGTTCGCCCGAGCCAGGCAGATATCGAAGCATTGAATAACGCAGTGGCAGAGGCTGATAAGAAAGTCGAGGCAGATTATACAGTTAAATCATGGGAAGCGTTTGCAAAAGCATTAAAGGCTGCAAAGGATGTGCAGGAAGCGCTTAAAGAAGAAAATAATGAAGTGACAAAAGATCAGGTTGTTGATGCAACGGAAGAGCTGATTAACAAGACAGAAGCTCTTGAGAACAAACCAGGGGTAAACAAGACAGCATTAAAAGCTGCAATCAAAGCTGCAGAAGAGAAGCACCAGATGGATTACACCGCTGAGACATGGTATCCGTTCTTAGCAGCATTAGTAACTGCAAGGAATGTAGATGCCGATGACAATGCGCTGCAAAGCAAAGTAGATGCAGCAACAGAGAGACTGGTAGCTAAGACAAATGCTCTTGTTTTAAAACCGACAGAAAAAGTAGATAAGACAGAATTAAAAGCTGCCATCGATGCTGCAGAGGCTAAAAAAGAGGCAGATTATACAGCTGAGACATGGGCGCCGTTTGCCGCTGCATTAAAGGCTGCAAAAGATACCTATGCTAATGAGACGGCAAAGCAGAGCGACATAGAAACAGCAATTGATGATCTGGCTGCTGCGACAAAGGCGCTGAAAGAAAAAGAAGTTGTAGAGCCTCCAGTTGTAACGGCAGATAAAGGAAAATTAAAGGCAGCTATCACTGCAGCAGATAAACTGAAGAAAGCAGATTATACTTCTTCTACATGGACCAAATTTGAAAAGGCATTAAAGGCTGCAAAAACTGTAAATAATAACAGCGAGGCAACACAGAGCGAAGTTGATAAGGCTACTACAGATTTGGAAAATGCAAAGAAAGCATTAAAGAAAGTAGTTAAGGTTAAGTCTATTAAAATTTCATCCGAGTATGGAACTAGTCTTAAGATTGCAGCAGGCAAGAGCGTTACCTTAAAAGCGACAGCATCTCCATCAAATGCTACGAATAAGGCAGTAACATGGAGCATTGCTACTAAGGATAAGAAATATGCTACTGTTAATAAGAGTGGTAAAGTCACCACTAAGAAAGCTGGAGCAGGCAAGACGGTTACCGTTACAGCAACTGCAAAAGACGGCAGCAAGAAGAAAAAGACGATCAAAGTCAAGATCATGAAGAATGCCGTTACCAAGATTACTGTGAAAGCTCCAAAGAGCGTGAAGAAAAATACCGTAAAGGCAAATCAGAAAGTGTCTCTCACGGCAACTGTTAAGACCAATGGAAGCAAAGCTAACAAGACGCTTACCTGGAAGTCTTCTAACACCAAGTATGCAACAGTTGACAAGAAAGGCAAAGTATCCATCAAAAAAGCAGGAAAGGGTAAGACTGTAACAATTACTGCAACTGCTACTGACGGAACGAAGAAAAAAGGAACCATCAAACTGAAGATCAAGAAATAATGGATCGAACATAGCCAGAAATGGCAACAAGGCCGTTGCAGAGAATATTTTCTGCAACGGTCTTTTTCTCTTCTTATAAGCCTTATAAACTATCGTTGAAATTGTTGACGAGATAATGAGTCATCGCGAAATGTCCCTTTGTTTGAAAAGCATCTTGCTTTTTTGCTTTTCTTATGATACAATATAAATCTATGAGACAAGAAGGTGATGGTCCTCTGTTACGGAATGTATTAAGAACATCTAAGGAAATAGGAGGTCGCAAAATGAACGCAACAGAAATTATCAAAAATATTGAAAAAGAGCAGTTAAAGGCTGAAGTGGATCAATTCAGAGTAGGCGATACTGTAAAAGTTTATGGCAAAATCAAAGAGGGAAACCGAGAGAGAATCCAGGTATTTGAAGGAATTGTGCTCAAGCGTCAGGGGGGAAGCAACAGAGAGACTTTTACAGTTCGTAAATTTTCTAACGGTGTCGGAGTGGAGAAGACATGGCCGCTGCATTCCCCAAATGTAGAGAAGATCGAGGTAGTTCGTTATGGCAAGGTAAGACGCGCAAAACTTAATTACTTAAGAGGACGCGTTGGAAAGAGAGCGAAAGTGAAAGAGTTAGTAAGATAATTTGCAAGCTTTGAAAGAAAGGAAGGGACAAGTACGATTGTAGTTGTTCCTTTTTTCATCCTATAGGAAATCTCTTCAAACTTTCCTATATTTAGTCGGATTGACTGGTAAAAAGATTGTGCAATAGGAGTCATATCATATGAATAGAAGAGTGTCAGGACTAAGTTTTTATCACAAGAAGAAAAAAATTAATACAAGCTTGCTAAAAGAAATTGCAATCTGGGCGGGAGAAATCTTGCTGACTATTATAGGAACTGTGATCCTGGTATCATTTTTTGGATTTAAAATATCCGTGGTGGGACCGTCGATGTCTCCTACTTTGGAGAACGGAGACCAGATATTGGTAAATCGGTTTTTATATAAATTGTTTGAACCAGGACGCAATGACTTAGTGGTGTTTTCCCCCAATGGCAATCAAAAATCACATTATTATGTAAAGCGGATCATTGGATTGCCGGGAGACGTGATAGAGATCAAAGACGGCATAGTTTATGTCAATCGAGAGCCTTTCCCAGAAAAGCTGGAAGTGGAGCCAGTGGAAAATGCCTTGATGGCAGAACAAGAAATCATTGTAGGGGAGGAAGAATATTTTGTGCTGGGAGATAACCGCAACAACAGCGAGGACAGCCGTTATGCTAGTATTGGCAACGTGAAGAAAGACCATATTACAGGGAAAGCATGGTTGAGAGTCTATCCCTGGGAAGAAATTGGTTTGCTGAAATAGACAGGAGGGAAAAGATGCATTTTCAATGGTATCCAGGACATATGACAAAGGCGAAGCGTCAAATGCAGGAGGACATGAAGCTGATCGACTTGGTGATAGAGCTGGTGGACGCCCGTATTCCAGTGAGCAGCCGCAACCCAGAACTAGATGAACTGGGCAGACAGAAAGCAAGGCTGATATTGATGAATAAAGCGGATCTTGCCAGCGAGAAGCTGACGCAGTCCTGGACGTCGTATTTTAGGGAAAAAGGATATTTTGTGGTAAAGCTGGATTCCAGAAACAAGGCAGGCATGAAAAATGTCAGCGATGTGGTGATGGAGGCATGTAAGGAAAAAATGGAGCGAGACCGCAAAAGAGGGATCAAGAACCGGCCAGTACGGGCGATGGTGGTTGGGATTCCCAATGTGGGAAAGTCCACGTTTATCAATACTTTTTCTGGCAAGGCATGTGCCAAGACAGGAAATAAGCCAGGCGTCACCAAGGGAAAACAATGGATCCGGCTCAATAAGAACGTGGAACTTTTAGATACGCCGGGAATTTTATGGCCAAAGTTTGAGGATCAGAAAGTAGGGCTTAATCTGGCGCTGATCGGATCGATCAAGGACGAGATTTTGAATATCGATGAGCTTTCTCTGGCATTGACCAAGGTGCTGAAAGAGAATTATCCAGGAATTTTGTCTGATCGCTATCAGGTGCAAGAAGACCAGGAGCCGTCAGATATTCTGATGGAAATTGCCAGGAGCCGCAACTGTGTGAAAAAGGGAGGAGAACTGGATTACAGTAAGGCAGCGGCGCTTGTGATGGAAGAGTTTCGCAGTGGAAAGCTGGGAAAAATAACACTTGAATTTCCATCAGAGTAGAGCTAGAATAAAAATAATATTACGATAGAATAACAGGGAGCGGGATTGGCATATGGAGAATCAGCGGGAGGAGAGAAGGAAGCCTTTAAAGGAAGAACGGAGCATGGTACAGGAAACCATCAGCTTTATTATATATATAGGAATCGTATTTCTGCTGACATACCTAGTGATCCATTATGTAGGGCAGCGGACGCAAGTGAGCGGAACATCGATGGAGTACACGCTCAGCGACGGGGATAATCTGATTGTGGATAAGATTACTTATCGGTTCCATAAGCCAGAGCGGTTTGACATTGTGGTTTTTCCATTTAAGCACAAAGAAGATACTTACTATATAAAGCGCATTATCGGAATGCCCGGCGAGACAGTGCAGATCGATCAGAATGGCGTGATTTACATTGACGGCGAAGAGCTCGAGGAATCTTATGGAAGGGAGATTATTCAAGATCCCGGCGAAGCAGCAGATCCCATAGAGCTTGGGGCAGATGAATATTTCGTACTAGGGGATAACCGCAATGCAAGTTCAGACAGCAGAGATCCCAGCGTAGGCAAGGTGCTTGGCAAAGATTTTGTGGGAAGGGCATGGCTTCGGATTTTTCCTTTTGACAAGATCGGATTTATCAAGCATCAATGACGCCGCAAAAGAGGAGGATTTTCGTGGACGGATTAAAAAGAATCGTAGACGTTAAAAAGGAATTAGAGGCGGCAGAGGAGACTATGCTGCCTTCTTTTATTTTGAAATACCAGACAGACGAAAGAGCGGGAGTGCAGAAACTGGCTGCCCAGGCTAGAAAGCGCTTAAAAGATCTGGAACAGGAAAGAAAAAGGATCGAAGCATTAAAAGTTTATGAGAAGCAGTACCAGGACAAGAAATATATCTGCGGCATAGACGAGGCAGGCAGGGGGCCTTTGGCAGGCCCGGTGGTGGCGGCGGCAGTGATTTTGCCAAAAAATTGCGACATTTTGTATATCAATGATTCGAAAAAGCTCAGCCCTAAGAAGAGGGCAGAACTCTATGATGTCATACTGGAGCAGGCGGTTGCCGCAGGAGTTGGCATGGCAAGCCCAGAAAGAATTGATGAGATTAATATATTGCAGGCTACTTATGAGGCCATGCGCCATGCCATTCAGAATTTGGCGGTAGTACCCGATATATTATTAAATGACGCAGTGACGATTCCCGCAGTGACGATCCCTCAGGTACCGATTATCAAAGGGGATGCGAAGAGCATTTCCATTGGGGCGGCAAGCATTATTGCCAAAGTCACCAGGGACCGGCTGATGGAAGAGTATGACAAAATAATGCCGCAGTATCGATTTGCCAGAAACAAAGGATATGGTTCCAAGGAACACATTGAGGCAATTCAGGAACACGGACCGTCCGTCATTCACAGGAAGAGCTTTATCAAGGGATTTGTCAGTGCAGAATAGAAATAGAAAGGCAGTGGATCATCATGTCATTTGTGGAAAGGATTCATCCCTATCAGAACAGTACGGCTTCCAATGCACAGGGATTAAATCAGGTCAGGGATGCCAGCGGAGCGCGACCTTTATCTGCACAGGCGCAGCAATTGATACCAGGAAGGGTATTTGAGGGAACAGTTACGGAAATCAAGAATGGGCAGGTAACCATTGGCTTAAATGACGGAAGGTCTATTTCTGCCAGGATGGATGCAGGAGTCAGTTTGGAGCAGGGGCAGCCGATGCTGTTTCAGGTGAAGTCCAATTCCGGTGAGCAGATCGCCATCCGTCCAGTCACTTTAGAGAGTGCGCAAAATCCCACGCTTTTGCGTGCTTTGGATGCGGCGGGACTGAAAGTAAACGACAGAAACTTATCTATGGTCAATCAGATGATGGCGCAGCAGCTTCCGGTGGATAAGAGCAGCCTGTTACAGATGATGCGGATTGCCGCAAGTTTTCCAAAAGCAGAGATCCAAACGCTGGTACAAATGCAGAAGCTGGGACTTGTGATCACAGAGGACTCGCTCAATCAATTTCAGAATTATAAAAATGGGCAGCAGGCGATCTTGCCAGAAATGAATCATTTGATGGAAGGGATTGCCGAGCTGCCGGGGCAGATGTTTGGTTCAGAAGGAACTTCCGGGCAGATTCCTGGGATGCCACCTACGCTTTTGGGCTTTCAGCAGCAGATTTTAGGAATTTTGTCAGGCAGTGGACAGCAGACAAATTCACAGGCGCAGTCAGGGATGGTGCAGAATCAGGCAGCCATGGGAGAAATGGCAAAGAATCAGGCAGTGCAGAATCTGTCGGTGACAACGATAGATGCAGCGCAGGGCGTTGTGATCCATGATGATGTCACAGAAGGCGGTCAGAACCAGTCAGGACTGAATGGCAATGGCATGGAGCAGGGATTGTCTGGACAGGGGCAGATGGAGGGGGGAATGTCTGGAGAAACTCTCGCAAAGGACGGGTTGACTGCTGGAGATCCTTCCATAGGCCAGCAGCAGTCAGGGGCGTCCGGTTCGGATTCTTTGCTGAATGGTGGCAACGCCGCCCGAAACGGTTCGCAAGATGCCAGTCCTGCTGTTGATGGACAGAGTACGGCATCGCTGAGAGGAAATTTTACAGGGGTTTTGGCAGAGCAGTTTTTAAGCCAGCAACAGCAGGGCAGGCTCGCTTTTTTGTTGCAGGAATTCTCCGGCGCCAGGGAAGACGGGACGCTTTTGCCGGATGGAAAGCTCAACGCCAGCTTGACGGCGGCAGAGTTGTTGGAACACATGATAAGCGCAGTGGAAAACAGTGAAGATTACACCAGTGTGGCAATGCAGAAACTGTTTTATTCGGACGAATATAAAGCAGTACTCAAACAGGCGATGTCAGATCAGTGGATGCTGACGCCGGAACAGTTAAAAAAAGAGGGGGCGGTAAAAGAAATGTACCAGCGTCTTTCGCAGCAGATGACACAGTTACAGCAAGTATTGACGCAGGCGGGAAAAGACGGGGCGCCATTGGCTAAAGCAGCTCAGTCTGTCCAAAATAACCTGGAGTTTATGAATCAGCTGAACCAGGTGTATACTTATGTGCAGCTTCCATTAAAATTGCAGAATCAGAATGCCCACAGCGACTTGTATGTGTATACCAACAAGAAAAATCTCAGAGAGAAACAAGGAGACTTGACCGCCCTGCTGCATCTGGACATGGATCAGCTTGGCGCTACAGATATATTTGTAAAGCTTCAGGGGACGGCAGTAGAGACGGAATTTTACTTTGAGGAAGAAGCATCCTGCCGCTTAATTACCCAATACGCAGGGGCGCTTAGGGAGCGTCTGGAGAAGAAAGGATATAACTGTCAGGTAAAAGTGGAGAACCGCAGGAAAAAGCAAAATTTTGTCGAGGATTTCCTAGAACGGGAAAAGCCTCCGGGAAAGCTTCATCGTTATTCTTTTGATGTAAAGGCATAACGTGGCGGATCAGATTTGAATATGTTTCTGGATGTTTGCGGTGCAATTGCGTCTTGAAATGACAACGCAGATGGGAGGGTGAATTCTTTGAGGGAAGAGGCACGCTATAAAAATACCAGGGAACTGGTGACGATGGATGCATTAGGGGAGAAGCAGAAGACCGCAGTGGCAGTGGCATATGAGCCTGGGGAACGGGCGCCAAAAATCATAGCCACCGGAAAGGGATATATGGCGGAGCGCATCATAGAGAAAGCAAAGGAGGAAGAGATTCCCTTTTACCGGGACGATAAGCTGGCAAAAACCTTATCCAAGCTGGAAATAGGAGATATGATCCCGCCGGAGCTTTATGAAGTGGTGGCAGAAATTTTGGTATTTGTGGACGATATGGAACGTATCAAAGAGAAAATAAAATAGGAGAGCAGATTGGGGATATCAGGAAATAATAACCGCAAAAAAGGGGAAGAATATGAGAATCAGGCGGCTCAGTATTTGCAGCAGAAAGGCTTTCGCATTCTGGAACATAATTTTTACAGTCACTGTGGGGAGATTGACTTGGTGGCAAAAGACAAGGACTATCTGGTATTTGTGGAGGTAAAGTACCGTAAAAACGACAGAGGAGGGCATCCCCTTGAGACAGTAGACGTCAGAAAGCAACGGCGCGTTTGCAGGACGGCGGAATATTATTGTCTCAGTCATGGATTGGGGGAGACGACTCCCTGCCGTTTTGACGTGGTAGGAATCATCGGAAATGAGATTATCCATGTGGAAGACGCTTTCTTATCTTATAAGTAATTCGTTGAAATTGCCTACAAGGATTCAGGCGTCAAAAGGCGTGAATGACGAGGACAGAGATGAAAATAAAAGGAAATAAGGAGAATGAGAGCATGTTTCAGAGGAAGAGAAAGGGGCAAGGGCGGCAGAACTGTGCGCCAATAGAAAGAAAGGTCTCTCTTGATGCGGAAGAGTTTTTGTATTTATCATTTCCGTTGCTGGAGCGGACAGGAATGGTGAAGCATTGCTTTACCACCAGGCTCGGAGGGGTCAGCAAGGGAATGTTTGAGAGCTTGAATCTGAGCTTTAGCAGAGGAGACGAGCCGCAGGCGGTGCAAGAAAATTTCCGGCGTATCGCCGAGGTCATGGGAACCAAATACGAGAATTTTGTGTTTACTGATCAAACCCACACCACCAATGTGCGAAGGGTGCAGGCTGAGGATGCGGGAAAAGGACTGACCAGAGAGCGGGATTATTCTGATGTAGACGGATTAATTACCAATGAGCCAGGACTGGTGTTGTCCACGTTTTATGCCGACTGTGTGCCACTGTATTTTGTGGATGCCAAGCGTCATGCCATTGGGCTGTCTCATTCTGGATGGAGAGGAACCGTGGGCAGGATGGGGCAGGCAACCTTAGACGCCATGAAGTGTGAATTTGGCACGAATCCAGAGGACGTAATTTGCGCCATCGGTCCATCTATCTGTCAGGATTGCTATGAAGTCAGTCAGGATGTGGCAGATGCCTTTATACAGGAATTTCCGGGATATCAGGGGGAAATATTAGTAGAAAAGGGGAATCAGAAATATCAGCTTGATTTGTGGAGGGCAAATGAAATTATCTTGCTAGAGGCTGGGGTCAGGAAAGAACACTTATCGGTGACAGATCTGTGTACTTGCTGCAATTCTAATATGTTGTTTTCGCACCGGGCGACTCAGGGGAAACGTGGAAATCTGGGTGCATTTTTATGTTTGGATTTGTAAGGACAGATTTTTAAAGCAATCGGAAGATCATAAGTATCAGGTTTTGCTGGATATTAGGAGGAAGAGATGGAACGCTCAGAACAGATGTTGTTTCGACTATTAGAGCATGGGACCAGTGCGCCCATGGTAGTCAAGGAGGCTGAGGCACAGTTGCAGGAAGCTGGATTTGAGAAGCTTTCTTTTGGACAGTCTTGGAAGCTTGGCGCAAAAGGGAAATATTATCTAAAACATCATGACACGACATTATTTGCATTTACAGTTGGCGCACAGAAAGAAGACGGGTTGCGGATTGCGGCGGCGCATACGGATTTTCCCTGTCTGCGGATCAAGCCTCGTCCAGACGTTGCGGCAGGCGGGTATGCCCAGGTCAATGTAGAAGTGTACGGAGGAGCAATCTTAAATACCTGGCTAGACCGTCCGTTGAGTATTTCCGGGCGAGTGGCTTTGACAAGCGAGCATGTGATGGAGCCAAGGATGCGTTATATTTCCCTGGACCGCACGCTGGGAGTGATCCCAAATCTTGCAGTTCACATGAACCGCAAGGTGAATCAGGGGATCGAGTTAAATAAGCAGACAGACCTTCTTCCAATTCTTGGACTTGGCAGTCAGGAGTCAGAACATCCTTTCTTGGATTTCCTGGCAAAGGAGCTTTTGGAATCCCCAGAGGACATCTTGGATTATGAATTATGGATATATTGCCGGGAACAGCCTCAATATGCCGGGATCAATGGAGAACTGATACTGTCGCCAAGGCTTGATAATCTTACATCCGTACAGGCGCTGCTTACTGGCATTATAGAGGCAGACAGAGCAAAAGGGGTTAACGTCATTGCCCTGTTTGATCATGAGGAAGTAGGCAGCCGTACCAAGCAGGGGGCAGGCTCTATGCTTCTGGTTAATTTGCTACAGCAGATTTTGGGATCTCTGGGAGAGGAACCAGCGCGGTGGCACAAGAGCCTGTACGATGCTTTCTTGCTGTCGGTAGACGTTGCGCATGGGACGCATCCCAATTACATGGGCAAGATGGATGTCACCAATCGGCCGCTACTGGGAAAGGGATTGTGTATCAAAGAGGCAAGCGCTCAGTCTTATGCCACGGACTGTGAGGCAGTGGCAGTCGTAGAGCAGATTTGCAGAAAAGAGCAAATTCCTTATCAGAAATTTGTCAATCGTTCTGATATGCCGGGCGGAGGCACGTTAGGGTCCATAGCATCCAGCTTTCTTCCTGTGAAGACTGTGGACATCGGAGTGCCGCTGCTCGCCATGCATTCTGCAGTGGAGACAATGGGGGCTGGCGATATGAAATCATTGACAGACCTTGTACGGGCATATTTTACAATTTAGGGCATTGTTTGTATTTCTCAGTGCGTTTTAAGAGGGGGCTGTCGCACGAACATAAGTTACAAGACATAAATTTGTGCATTTTTTCTTTGCTGCATGAGCAACAAGATCTTTTGCACAAGTGAATATATTAGTGCCACAGCCCCGATTCTTGATATTAATGTATTCTGGGAATCTCTCTTATGCCTGCTTTTACAGCTAAAAGCTTCTCGTAAAACCAGGAACAAAGAGAATTCGAGAGCGCATATTAACAAATCGGAGGAAAATCCCATGAAAAAATTGCAGTGCAGCATGATCTGGTGTTTGTTATCCGTCCTGTTATGCATCAGCCTCACGGGCTGTTCTTCTCATGACTTTTATCAATATTTAAAACAGAGCGAGGAATCGCAGCAGGTTGCGAAGAATCCCAGCCAGCAGGAGGCAGAAAAGCCGGAAATTCAAGAAAAAGTCTTGGAGCCTCCAAAACAGATTTCCATGGAGAAATATGCATACCAGCAGCTAGGTCAGATAGAGAAAGTTATTTATGACGAGATGCTTTCTGCGATTTTAGACCAGGAAGAAGCAGTGCCTCTTTCAACCACGGATGCGGATGTAATGCAGAAAGCTTATAAGGCGGTCTGCAGTGATTATGGCGGGTTGTTTTGGGTGGATGGCTACGTTTTCACGCGCTATACCAGGGGGGAAGAGCTGGTAAGCCTGGAATTTTCACCAAAGTATACGATGACAAAGGAAGAACGGCGCGAGGTGCAGGCACAGATTGACAGTATTGTCGAGGCATGGCTTACTGGAATTTCCATCAATGATACAGATTATGACAAGGCGAAATATGTCTACGAATTGCTGGCTTTGAATACGACGTATGTGGAAAATGCAGAGGATAGCCAAAATATCATAAGCGTCTTTCTTCGCCAGGAGACTGTGTGCCAGGGGTATGCCTGCGCAGTTCAGTATTTGCTGGGGCAGCTTGGCATAAAGAGCGCCATTGTGTCTGGGCGTGCCAGAGGAGAATCTCATGCCTGGAATTTGATTTGCCTGGATGGGGAATATTATTATATGGACGCCACTTGGGGAAACAATGGTTATCGTGACAAAGAGGGTAACGAAACATTTTTCATTGATTATAACTACATGGCGATGACTACTGGGGAAATGCAGATCAGCCATGAGCCGGATGCGGAACTGAGGCTTCCAGAATGTACGGCGGTACTGAATAATTATTACATTAAAGAAGGAAACTATATAGAAGAATGGCAGCCAGAGCTTATTGGCGGCAAGCTTGCAGCGGCTTGGCAACAGCAGCAGGCGATTACCTTGCGGTTTTCTGACGACAGCCTCAAAGAACAGGCGTTTCAATATTTCATTGAGGAAGGCAATATTGCAGATTATTGCAGCGGGATCAGGCAAATTAATTATATTGAGGACAGTCTTTGGAAAGAGATTAGCTTTTGTTTTAACGAGGAAGAGTAGAAAAGGGGCTTTTCAAACCAGAATATTTATGTTAGTATTAAGTAGTATTTAAAACTATGTATGACGATAAGAACAATTTATAAAGTTATTTTAAAAGTCAAATATACCAAAGAAGAATACTATATAGTAGTAAGAGATACAGGACGCAGCAGGAGCTTTGCTGAGAATTACTGTATGGCACAAATATTCAGGAGGAAGAACATGAGCTATAAAATTGTGGTAGATAGCTGCGGCGAACTGCCAAAAGAGTTGAAAAAAGACGGGCATTTCGAATCAGTGCCTTTGGAAATTTATGTAGATGATTACCATATTGTGGACGACGCAGGGTTTGACCAGGCTGAATTCTTAAAAAGAGTCCGGGAAAGTCCCAATTGTCCCAAATCAAGCTGTCCTTCTCCAGAACGGTATATGGAATCTTATGACTGCGAGGCAGAGCGTGTATATACGGTGACGCTTTCAGCGCAGCTTAGCGGTTCCTATAATAGTGCGCAGCTTGGAAAGAAACTGTATCTCGAAGAAAAGGGAGAGAAGCAGATTCATGTATTCAATTCTAAATCAGCGTCTGTAGGGCAGACCCTGATTGCCATCAAGATTCAGGAATTTGAGAAAAAAGGACTGGGATTTCAGGAAATTGTGGAGCGGGTGGAAGCATTTATTACGGAAATGAATACCTCCTTTGTCTTAGAGACATTGGAGACGCTGCGCAAAAACGGAAGGCTTAGCAATCTCAAAGCATTCGTGGCTGGCGCCTTGAACATCAAGCCAGTGATGGGGGCTACGGAAGAAGGCACTATTTGCCAGCTGGGGCAGGCGAGAGGCATGGTTCGCGCAATTGACAAGATGGTTAATGATTTGATTGAAAAAACAAAAAATCCCCAGGACAAGATTTTTGCCATTTCTCACTGTAATGCGCCAGGCCGGGCGCAGGAGGCAGCAAATAAAGTCAGAAGCCTGGGCAATTTTAAAGAAGTGTTCGTATTAGATACGGCAGGCATCAGCAGCCTCTATGCCAGTGACGGCGGAATTATCATGGCAGTGTAAGCTGCCATGATAGGACCAATCGTGGATATGTAATATTATTCTTCCGCCAGAGAGGCTTTATCCAAGGCTGACTGGATGGCCTTTAACAGTACCATCGAGGTATATTGGTTGTCATCCTCATAGGAGATGTTTTCCAGTGACTGCTTCTCGTAGATCTGCTGGCTTAAGTTATCCAGTGCGGGCTGCATCAGGGGATACATGGCGGCAGTCGTTTCATCCAGATTTACCAGGCTGATGGAGTTGATATGGGTACTGTCCACGGTCACTTCCACGTCAATCGCATTGTCATTTAGCTGAATGGAGGATGTGTATACCCCCGCAGTGTATTTCATGGTTTCTTTGGTGGTTTTGTCTTTGCTGTCCGGCAGGAACATAAAGACCAGAAGTAAAATCAGCAGAATTCCCAGTACGGCAAAGATTGCTGTATAGACCAGTTCTTTTAAATGCAGAACAACAATTTTTGTTTTGGAACTCACAGGACTCCTCCTTAAATTCTATTTGATTTACTATATGAAAAAAAAAGATGGAATATGCTATTGACAAAGAAATAAAAATGTAGTAGAATCTTACTTGTCTTTAAGAGATAATTTCATAGGATGTGCGATAGTGGCGTAGTTGGTAACGCGCGACCTTGCCAAGGTCGAGACCGCGGGTTCGAGCCCCGTCTATCGCTTTTCTATCAAAGCCGTGAACTTAACGATTTTCTGGTAAAATCAATAGGTTACGGCTTTTTTACAAACTTTCGATTGGAAATTATATGAAAATTTTCTATGATTTGAATTTATTTGCAACTGTGGCGGGGCATGCTTTTGGCATAGACAGTCGCAGAAAAGGAAACAGGAGGCCAATATGGGAAAAGAAGAATATAGGAAGGCATTGAAATTAGGGAAAAAGGATTATCAAATGAGGCTGCTTCGTGGAGAGAAGCCGATTTTGCAGGTTCTGGATGACATTTTGCCAGATCGAAGCCTTTATTCCGAGGTGCCGATCGGCTTAGTGCAGATTCCCATAGACCAGATTGCCGGGACAAAGACAGTGGCAAGAAGCAGCTCTTTTGCTGGGAATTTTATGCCGATCTTACGGGAAAATACGGAATTTGCGGAGAAGTGGGAGAATCTTCTGGATTCCCATGTCGAAGAGGGGATCCGCGAGCCCGTCAAGGCATATGAGTATATGCATAAGTTTTATGTCGAGGAAGGAAACAAGCGGGTCAGCGTTATGAAATATTCTGAGGCAGTCTCGATTTTTGGGAATGTCACCCGCATTATTCCAAAGCCCACGCAAGAGAAAGAAAATAAGATGTATTATGAATTCCTCGATTTCTATCAGGTTGCGCCGATCAATTATATCTGGTTTAGCCAGGAGGGCGGATATGCGAAATTACAAGAGGCTGTTGGAAAAGGGCCAGAGGAAGCTTGGTCGGAGGAAGAACTTTTGAAATTCAGCTCCATTTATGCACGGTTTACTTCGGAGTACCGGGCAGAGGGCGGGGATAAGCTCAAGATCACGCCAGGGGATGCGTTTTTAGCTTTTATTACGCTATATGGATATGACGCCATAGATGAAAAGACCACCAGCGAGATGCAGGAATTAATTGGCAAGAGCTGGGAAGAATTTGTTATGCTGGGACAGGGGTCAGAGGTTGATTTGAAGATGAAGCCAAATCCCAATTCCAAGAAAAAATCTTTGCTGAGCATTTTGCACATCACGCCTCCTGTTTCCAGAAAGCTGAAGATTGCCTTCATGTATGAAAAGACGCCAGGAACTTCTGCCTGGACATATGCGCATGAGCTTGGGAGACTGCACCTGCAGCAGACGTTTCCAGAGGAGGTACATACGGTCAGCTATGAGAATGGAACGGAAGAGAATATAGAATCTTTGTTAGAGGACGCTGTAAATGCGGGCTGTGATCTGATCTTTACCACTACGCCGCCTTTTGTGCAGGCAAGTGTGAAAGCTGCGATTGCCTACCCTAAGATCCGCATCCTCAATTGTTCCCTGAATACCTCTCACCGCTACATTCGGACGTATTATTCTCGTATGTATGAGGCAAAATTCTTAATGGGAGCTATCGCAGGGGCTATGGCGGAGAATAATCGCCTGACTTATATTGCAGATTATCCTATTTATGGCTCTATCGCAAATATCAATGCCTTTGCCCTTGGAGCGAAGATGGTTAATCCGCGGGCGAAAGTGTATCTGGAATGGTCTGCAAAAAAGGATACGGACATTGAGGAGCGTATCAGGGAAAACGGTTCTACCTGTGTCTCAGGTAGAGACATGGCGATTCCAGAGGAGGCGTCTCGGTTTTTTGGCATTTATCATATTGACGACGGGCGTCCTAGGAATTATGCGATGCCATTGTGGCACTGGGGAAAGTTCTATGAGCAATTGATCTGGGCGATTATGTCAGGAAATTGGAAATATGATGATGATCCTTCGGTCAAGAAAGCCATCAATTATTGGTGGGGGATGTCGGAAGGAGTGGTTGACGTCGTGCTCTCGAAATATCTTCCGATTGGCCTGAAGCGTCTGGCAGGACTGCTTAAGACTTCTATCTGCACAGAGGCTTTTAATCCCTTTGCAGGCGTATTATACTCTCAGGCAGGGATCGTCACAAGAGATCCAAACCAAAGCCTGCCGCCGAACCAGATTATGACGATGGATTGGCTTGCGGAAAATGTCATTGGGACCATACCGCCCAAAGAAGAGTTGAAAGAACAGGCGGAGCCTGTGATTAAGCAACAGGGAGTAATGAAAAAGGAAGGTTAGCCTTGCCATGAAAATACTGGCGATTTCAGATGAAGAGTCAAAATATTTATGGGAACATTATGATAAGAGCAAGTTAAAGGATATTGATCTGATCATTTCCTGTGGGGATTTGGATCCTGCGTATCTTTCTTTTTTGGTAACGCTTTCTTCCGCCCCGGTGCTGTATGTGCATGGGAATCATGACGATAGGTATCAGGTCTCTCCGCCTGAGGGATGTATCTGCATTGAGGATCGGATTTATGTTTATAAAGGCGTGAGGATCCTGGGGCTGGGGGGCTCCATGCGTTACCGTGCGGGCAAATTTCAATATACGGAGTGGCAGATGAGGCAGAGGGCGGCTAGGCTGAAGTTCCAGTTGTTTAAAAGGCGGGGCTTTGACATTTTGGTGACACATGCGCCCGCTTATCAGTTAAACGACGGACGGGATTTGCCGCACCAGGGATTTCGGGTTTTCCGGGAATTGCTGGAAAAGTACCAGCCGAAATATTTTCTGCATGGACATGTGCATTTATCTTATGGCAGAAACCATAAAAGGTATGATAAATTTGGGGACACGCATGTGATCAATGCTTTTGAGCGCTGCGTGTTTGAATTTGAAGATCAGAATCCGCCTGATTCTTTGTTTGCGCCGTAAGGCTTTACAAAAAACGGCATCTGCAAAAGAGGAGAGATAGGGAACATGGAAAGTTTTCTTTATGAAAAACTGATATCCGTATCTTGCTTCTTTTGCAGATGCCGTTGTCAATCTGAGAGGAATTAGATCCTGATTGGCAGCTTGTCCGCTTGACTGAGCAGACAACTCTGCATGGCGGGGCTATTCTGCCGTTTCTCCCGATGTGGGCAGCGTGCTCATATAATCACTGAGCGCATCCATGTCCACTTCTGTCTGTACTGTGGCTGACTTGTCGTCCTGAGTGAGGAAATATCCGTAGGCGGAATAACCAATCCATCCTACGATTACAATACACACTACGGTGCCGCAGACAGCAGTGACAGATCTCTTTACTTTCTCCTTGCGCAGGGTCTTCTTGCGGCTTGCTTTTTCTGATTTATAACGGTCTACTTTTGCCTGACTCATGATAATTCTCCTTAGTTCGTATTTTTTCTGGTATCAGTATACACCATTTTTGTGAAAAAGTCTTGAACTTTTTTTGCGAAAATAAAAAAGTTTGAAAAAAGAATTAAAATTGTGGTTTTCTGCTAGTGCATTTTGTGATAGAATAAATTGCGCAAAACATGCACAAAAAGGCAGAAAGAGTAAAGGAATTGGCTGATTCTTACATTAACTGCTAATTTGTGATCAATGATACACAGAATGGAGGAGATTATGAGTTTCGCAGACCATGTTTTTATAGATATGTGCCAGGACATCCTAGAGAACGGCGTCAGTACTGAGGGTGAGAAGGTGCGCCCTCATTGGGAAGATGGCAGCAGCGCTTATACCATTAAAAAATTCGGTGTTGTGAACCGTTATAATCTGGCAGAGGAATTTCCGGCGCTTACTTTGCGCAAAACGGCAATTAAGAGCTGCACCGACGAGATGCTTTGGATCTGGCAGAAGAAGTCCAACAATATTCATGATCTGAGCAGCCATATTTGGGATCAGTGGGCGGACGAGAAAGGCTCGATTGGAAAGGCATACGGCTACCAGATGGGGGTAAGGCATCGCTATAGAGAAGGAATGATGGACCAGGTTGACCGCGTGATTTATGACCTGAGAAATAATCCTTTCAGCCGTAGGATTATGACGAATTTGTACGTCCATCAGGATTTAAGTGAGATGAATCTCTACCCCTGCGCGTACAGCATGACCTTTAATGTGACTCAAAAGCCAGGAAGTGAAAAACTAATATTAAACGCCATCCTCAATCAGCGTTCCCAGGACATTCTTACGGCAAATAACTGGAATGTCTGCCAGTATGCAGTGTTGATGCATATGCTTGCCCAAGTGTGCGGCATGGAGGCAGGGGAATTGGTGCATGTGATTGCAGACGCCCATATATATGACAGGCATATCCCGTTAGTGGAAGAGCTGATGAAAAGAAAGCCTTTTCCAGCTCCAACGTTTTGGCTCAATCCTGACATTAAGGATTTTTACGCATTTACAAAAGAGGACGTCAGGCTCGACAATTATACGACGGGACCTCAGATCAGGGAGATACCCGTGGCAGTCTGAGTGGGAATGCGCAGCAGCGCGCGATGGAGGATTATATGAAATTAATTGCAGCAGTGGACAAGAATTGGGGAATCGGATGGAACAATCAATTGCTGGTCCGTATTCCGGAAGATATGAAGCGGTTTCGTGAGATTACGACAGGAAACGTAGTGGTGATGGGGCGCAAGACGCTGGAAAGCTTTCCGGGCGGGCAGCCGTTGAAAAACCGTACGAACATAGTGCTCACCAGGGATAAAAGTTACCAAGTAAAAGGAGCCGTCTGCGTTCACGACATGGAGGAGCTTTCTGAGCAACTTGAAAAATATTCCAGTAACGACATTTATATCATCGGCGGAGAGAGCATTTATCGTCAGATGCTGGATCAATGCGATACCGCGCTGATTACCATGATTGATTTTGCATATCAGGCCGACGCCTGGTTTCCAGGCTTGGACGGGCAAAAGGAGTGGAAACTGACAGAAGAAAGCGAGGAACAGACCTATTTTGATTTGGAATATTATTTCCGGACATATGAGAGGAAGCGCATCTAAATGGAAAATTTCATATTTAGCCTCAATGTGACGTTTCCTATTTTTCTGGTGATGGTCCTGGGATGGGGACTGAAGCAGACTGGGATGCTGGATGGCAAGTTTGTGTCGACGGCAAATAAATTTAATTTTAACGTGACTTTGCCAACGCTATTGTTTCGAGACATTTCCTCCGTGGATATCCGCACGGCGTTTGATTTTAATTATGTGTTGTTCTGTGCTGCTGCCAGCTCGCTATGCTTCTGGGCGATCTGGGGCGGCACGAAATTATTTTTAAAGGATAAGTCTATGACAGGGGCCTTTGTGCAGGCGTCTTTTCGCAGCAGTGCGGCGGTGATGGGGCTTGCCTTTATTCAGAACCTTTATGGACAGTCTGTCATGGGACCGCTGATGATTATCGGGGCAGTTCCGCTTTATAATATCTATTCTGTGATTGTGCTTACGTTTGAAGGGGAACGTAAAGAGGACAAGGATGCTTCTGGAAAGATTCGTGAGGCATGCGCCAATATTATTAAAAATCCGATAATCATCAGTATTTGCCTGGGCTTGCTGGCTTCTCTTTGCCGGATAGAGTTTCCGGCGCTGGTAACTAAGACGGTAAGCAGTGTCGCTCAGATGGCGACGCCCTTGGCGTTGGTAACCTTGGGCGCGGGATTTGAGGGGAGGAAAGCATTGGCAAAGGTCACGCCAAGCATTGCGGCGGCGTTGATCAAGCTGGTGGTTCAGCCGCTGTTGATGGTACCGGTAGCGGCGGTGATGGGATTTACAGGGGAGAAGATGATCGGAATATTGATTATGCTGGCTTCTCCAACTACGCCGAGCTGTTACATTATGGCAAAAAATATGGACAATGACGGCACATTGACGGCGAGCATCGTGGTGCTGACCACGCTGCTTGCTTCTTTTACCCTGACAGGGTGGATTTTTTTATTAAAGAATGTTGGACTGATTTGATGAAAATGGTTTCAGTTGTTGCATTTTGTAATTTATGGTATCAAAAGGAGGCTGTCTCACTAATATAAATTACAAGCCATAAATTTGTGCATTCTGTCTTTGCCGCATAAGCGGCAA
>OFFX01000360.1_pt1 | contig 39415 bp, 28 predicted proteins | sample 1521511 | NCBI WGS metagenome assembly OFFX01 (sample SAMEA3504125, study PRJEB24116) | mouse gut metagenome | biome: mouse gut; feature: mouse-associated habitat; material: faeces | place: Denmark | collected 2011
CAAAGGCATTGTTTACACAGCGGTTGACCTTGCTTTCCTCCGCATCCGGCAGCATGTCGTTGATAAGCCGCTGATCCAGGGCGCATTTCCTCCCGTCGTTGGTAATCTTCAACATATTATCTCGTGACGGGTCTACATTCCCGGCTCGGACAATTTCTGCCCGTTCCGCAAAGGAGCTGACTAAATCCTGCTGTTCCCCGCTTGGTTTCAGCACTTCATTGATATATTCCGCTTCGGGAACCGGGAGGTCAAGCATATCTGCAGTCTGGATGTCGGCGCTCTCCTTAAATAATGCAATCAGCTCCGGGAGATTGAAAAACCGGGCAAACCTTGTCTTTGCCCGGTATCCTGTGCCTTCAGGACTTAATTCTATGCTTGTTACCGTCTCGCCAAAAGCCGCCGCCCAGGAATCGAAATGCCCCAGGCCCATCCTCTGTATGGTGTCATACTGAAGGTAGCGCATAATGGTATATAACTCGACCATACTATTCGATACGGGGGTCCCGGTTGCAAAAGTGACGCCCTTCCCGCCGGTAATCTCATCCAGGTACTGGCACTTCATGAACATATCGGAGCTTTTCTGTGCGTCCGTCTGTGAAATCCCGGCAACATTCCGCATCTTTGTGTATAAAAACATATTTTTATAGTTGTGGCTCTCGTCTACAAACAGCCGATCCACGCCTAGCTGCTCGAACGTCACCACGTCGTCCTTCCGGCTCTGGTCATTCAGCTTCGCAAGCCTTGTTTCCAGCGTTTTCTTCGTCTTTTCCATCTGCTTGATGGTGTAGCGTGTGCCTTCTTCCTCCGCCAGCTCTGCAATTGCTGTAGTGATGTCGTTCATCTGCCGCTCGATGGCTGCAATCTGCCGTTCCCTAGAAAGGGGGATGCGCTCAAACTGGCTGTGCCCGATGATGACGGCATCATAATCGCCTGTCGAAATGCGGGAACAGAACTTCTTGCGGTTGGCAGGCTCAAAATCCTTTTTCGTTGCGACTAAGACATTTGCCCCCGGATACAGGCGTAAAAAATCGCTGCCCCACTGTTCGGTCAGATGGTTCGGCACGACATAGAGGTTTTTCTGCGCCAGCCCAAGCCTCCGGCTTTCCATTCCAGCGGCAATCATCTGGAAGGTCTTGCCGGCCCCCACGCAATGCGCAAGCAGCGTGTTATTTCCATATAATATATGCGCCACCGCATTTTTCTGGTGGGGCATCAGGGTAATCTCCGGCGTCATGCCTGCAAACTGGATATGGCTCCCATCGTACTCACGGGGACGGACGCTGTTGAACAGGTCGTTGTATTTCCTGCACAAGTCCTCCCTCCGGTCAATGTCCCGGAAAATCCACTCTTTGAAGGCTTCCTTTATCATCTCCTGCTTCTGCTGTGCGATCATGGTTTCTTTTTTGTTCAGGACACGCTTTTCCTTGCCGTCCTCCACGATTGTATCAAAGATTTTTGTGTCCTTGAGATTCAAGGCATCTTCCAGCAGACGGTAGCCGCTTGCCCGCTGTGTCCCGTAAGTGGCTGTGACAAGGGAATTGCCACGGGAATCCGCACTTTTTCCGGATATATTCCACTGGCCGTTGACTTTCGCATACTTCACGTCAATCTGGTTCCCCAATAAATGGCCCGGCGTATGGAACAGCTCCCCCATGAACTCTGTGATATAAGCCGGGTCTACCCAGGTTGCCCCAAGCCGCACCTCAATCTCCGATGCTTCCAGGTCTTTCGGCTGCACACGCTCCAATGCCTGCACATTAATCCTGTATTCCGGATGATTTTCTGCAAACTGTTTTGCGACCGTAAGTTTCTCCCGGACATTGCCGGATAAATATTCATCCGACGCTTCCCACTGGTCTGTCAGCGGATTTTTAAAGATTACCCCCGCCAGTTCCTCTGTGACTTCGGATTCTGTCTTGCCAGACAGTTCCGCCATAAACGGTACGTCCACCTTTGCCCGCTCCCCAATGGAAACAGCCAGGGCTTCACTGGCAGTATCCACGCTTGTCACCGGCACCGCCTTACGGATTGTCCTTTTGGTAAAAATATCTGCCTTCCGCTTTAGCTTCCCTTCCTCGTCCACCAGTTCCAAAGACGCTAACAGACAATAGCTGCTGTCCTGGGAGAACGCCCTCCGGTTAGCATTGCTGCTGATTAGGCCGTATTGTGCCGTAAAGCGGTCATACTGCGTGTTCAATTCTTTCTGCAGCATGGCAACTTCCGCATCACTACCGTCCTCCATCTGGCACTGCAAAAGCAGCTGTGTCAAATTCCGCAGTTCAATCATCCCCAGCACACGCTCTGTTGTTAAAGCGGGCAGTTCCATTAAATTCATAACGGAATTTTCCCGGTAATACACTTTCCCGTCCACGTTTGCAAAGCTGAAATTCTTGATGGATGGGTCTGCCGGGATGGATGGTACGGTTTCCTCTAACTCGGAATCTTCCAGATCCAACTCCGTAATCGTCCCCTGGATATGTTTCACCGCTTCCCTCAACTGCTCCGCAAGGACAGCGCCCCCTATCGGTTTTACCGTGGTTTCCTGCTTGCCGTACTGTGTGCTTTCCATAGTAAATTCCCCAAGCACCATTTCCGGGTGTTCTACGAAATAGGAATTGACCGTATGCCCCTCCGGTGTCGTGCCAAGCTCCACCCAGCCCGGCTGCTCCAGGGATGCCCGGTCACGTTTCTGGAAGAATAAAATATCCGCAACAACGCCCGTCCCGGCATTCCTCTGGAACGCATTGTTGGGAAGGCGGACTGCCCCAAGCAGGTCTGCACGGTTGGCTATATACTGGCGAACGGATGCACTTTGCTTATCCATCGTGCCGCTTGACGTCACCACCGCCACCACGCCGCCTGGTCGCACCAAATCCAGCGACTTTGCGATAAAATAATCATGTATCATAAAGTTGTGGCGGTCATACCTGCGGTCTGCCACCTTATAAGCACCGAACGGCACATTGCCGACCACACAGTCAAAGAAGCTGTCCGGGTATGCGGCGGTTTCAAAGCCCTGCACGGAGATATTATTCTTCTGGTAAAGCTGTTTTGCTATCTTCCCGGAAATGCTGTCAATCTCCACGCCGTACATATTCAGCCCGTCCATAGTTTCCGGCACTAATCCCATGAAATTCCCAATCCCGCAGGACGGCTCCAATACGTTGCCCCTCTGTAATCCCATGTTCCCCAATGCCTCATACATTGCTTTAATTACCGTAGGGGAAGTGTAGAACGCATTTAATGTGGACGCCCTTGCCTCCCGGTATTCCTCCGGCGTCAGCGCCGCTTTCAGCTCCGCATACTCCGCCGCCCACGCTTCATTCTTATCGTCAAACGCTGCCGGGATGCCGCCCCATCCGGCAAACCGTGATAAGGTTTCCTGTTCTTCCGTCGTGGCAAGGCGGTTTTCCTGTTCCAGCGTTTTCAGTAGGAGGATTGCGTCCATGTTGGCACGGAACTTCTGCTTCGGGCCGCCTGCGCCTAAATCATCATCGGTGATATGGAAATTTATTTTTTCCCTGCGTTCCAGCCCCGGTGACGGTTCTCCCGTCCCGGCGTCCTTTCTGGCCTGCCCGGAAGCCTGCCGGGTAGTGCCGTTTCCAGTCCTTCCGGCTCCATCTATCCCATCTACGGCAACAGGCTCTAAAGGTAATCTGCGGTCTTTTCGGATATGGTTGATTTCCTCTGGGTTCATCACATGGTTTGTCAGAGGATTGATCTCATTCCCAAACGCTGCCTGCTCATTAGCGGCCATCCGCTCCATTACGTCAGCGATCAACTGCATCTGTTCCGGCGGAAACTCCGGGTTCAGCATTGGCACAAGGTTTAAGCCTTTTTCGGCGGCTTCATAAATCACATCCACCTGCTCCGGTGAAAAATCATCCAGATATACGTCCGCTTCCTCCATTGCGAGGAACAGCCTGTTTTCAATCAGATCATATTCCTCAACATCCGGTTCCTCCTGCAATTCTTCCAGATTAGGAGCCGCTGCGCCCGTCTGAGGCAGCTCCGCTTCTTCTTCCTGCGTCTCCTGCTGTATAAAAGGGATAAATTCCCCCACATACTCAAACAGCTCATGCTCCCCTGGGAGATAGTTCTTCCCCGTTTCCACGCACCGGAAAACATCTGCGGTTTTGTCTGTGCTTGCTTCATAAAAGCTGCTGTGCGAATACGGATGCTGCCCATCTTCATAATCAGATATGCCAAGTTCGTTATGCGATCTGGTATTCAGGATAATGTCCTGTGCGTTGAAGTTTTCCTGCAGTTTCCCAACAGCTTCAAAATGGAATCCCCCATACTCAAATATGCCGGGTTCTCTTTGCATAAGATCCGGTTCTGCGGATTTTGCGGAATCTGCGGTTTCTGCTTCTGCCGCCGTTTCCGCTTCCCGCATATTTTCCTTTGCTCCTTCTGGAAATGCCGCAATCTCCTGTAACTCTGCATCCACCGCCATGCCTTTTGCCCACTCCGGCGCATCCGGGTCATTTTCATGCAAGGCAATGGCGTCCCGGCTGTCCACAAGGTAATCCTGGTACGTCCTCTGGAAAATATCTTCCGCCATCCAGTCCCGGAAGTTATCCCAGTTCCCATAGGCTTCTGCCATAACGGGGGCGTTTTCCCTGTTGCGCACCATTAAATTGTCCAATTCTTCCTGGACAATATCATACGCCATATCTTCATCTACGTCCCTGGAACGGATGACATCATAGGCTGCGCTGCTTTTAATGGCGGCAAGGGCAGTATACAGACATTCTTTGTAAATAGCCCGGCTGTCCCTCCCTAATGCATTTCCGCCAATCAGCAGATGCCGGTTCAGTTCCGGGCAGACATCTAATCTCCCATCATACGAATCAAGAAAGATTATACTTTCTTGATGGTCTGGATGTTCCATATCCTTTACCGATATGTGCTGATTCTTAATTTCTGTAATACGGTGTAACTTATCCGTATCCAGATATATAAAGTTCCCTACTGCGTAAGTGTACTTCCCGGTTTCGCCGGAGCCGCTGCTATCTTCTATCGGTTCCGCACTTTTAATTTCTGATTCTTCGTTTTTTTGCGGTTCTTTTGTTTCTTCCTGCTTTCCTGGCGTCTTTTCTGGGGCCATGAAATCAAAGAGGGATAACTGTCCTCCATTTTCAATCTGTACTTCTTCTCTTTTCCTTTCCGGGAAAATCGTATATGTCCCTTCCACATATCCGTGAAGATCAGTAAGGATTTGTACCTTTTTCTCATAATCTTCAAAATCTAATGGCAATTCCGCTATTGCTTCATCCATATGCCGCAATAAGCCTTCCTGCCCTTCTGGATTGTTCAGAAGACTCACCACATCGTCCCGGTGGGTAAACATATCCGGATTTCCCGCCCAGGGACGTATCATATGGTCTGGAAGATGGTGATAGAAATTGACAACACGCCCCGCCATCCTTTCCCGTTCATAAACAGGCATACGGGAATAATCGGACGGCTTTAGGTAATTGCCGTTTTCAATTAAAGCCGCTACCCGTTTTGCCACTTTCGGCCATTTCAATAAGATTTCCACATCTGGCTCACTATAAGAGCCTCTCGCCAGCTTCAACCCCTTCCCGCTGTAATCTGCATGGGAATTGTCAGCGCCGGACAGCGCATGGCTCCGTCCGCCTATCCCATAGCTTTCCATAATAAAATCCGTTTTTTCCTTATCAGTCTTATCCTGTATAAAAAATGCGTAAGTGGAAAGCCGCCCGTCCGAATATGCGCCCCCTCCCTGCAGAAAAGCGTCAATCTCATCCTCTGTGATGAAAACCGGGTGTTCTTCCCATGCAAACCCTTCTCTTGCCTGGTAAGGTACAGCCTCCTTTGCAAACTTCTGGAACTGTGCAAGAATCCGTGTAGGATTATATAATTGGAATCGCATAATCCCATGATTTTCTTCATACGCCTCTGCAAGGCCTTCCAGGCGTTCTATCAGGTCAGAGAGATATTCCGGCTGTGCGATCAGCTCTGACAGCCGTTCCACTTTATCAGGGAATCCGCCATAGAATACCTCCACATCTTCAAATACAAGCTCCGCAACGCCCTCTGCCATATCCTGATACATATAGGCAAGTGCGTTGGCGTGTTCCTTCAAAGCGTTATCCCTTGCGGCATCCAATACCACCTGCGGCGCATACTCCCCCTGTTTTAAAAGCTGGTGGATGCGCCCGCACACATCTTCCCAGGATAAAAATACCTTATCCAGAATCCGGTCTGTCACCGTATGTCCTACGGCAATCTGCATCCCCAGCTCGTCATACCAGACAGAATATTCCTTGCCGTCTATGATAAGCCCGATGCCGCCTTTGCCATATTCCCTCCGGACAAATTCCGTATATTCCTCCGGCATCTGGTCTATCATAAAATTATAGATGATCCGGAGCTGGCTCCCATTCCGGTTGCCGCCGCTGCGCAGGACTTCATCTATCACCTCTGGAGAAATCGCAACCTCCCCGGCATAGAGCGCCTGCATCCGTCCCTCAATCTCCCTCTTCTGCTGTTCCACAGTCGGAAAATCGGGCAAAGATAAAGCAGAGGCTTCTTTCTCCTCTGCTTCACTCAAATCCTGTTCTGTTGATTCCTCATTTAGCTGTATACCAATTCCTTCAAGATGCTCTCTTCCGCCATTGCCGTCAGTCCATTCATGTGCGCCGCCCACGCCATCTGGTCTTTCTCCTTGTCCGGGGCCGGGTATTTCAGAAGCAGCCCTTTCATCAGGACTTCCATCCTCTCCGTCGCTGCCTGCTCGATCTCCATCAAGTGCCTGTCCAGTTTCCCCGACAGCATCATGCTCTGATACCATCCCTTCCGGTTCTCTTTCAGGTATGTCCGGCGCAGCATCCCGTACTTCCCGATTGCCGCCTCTGGTTTCTCTATGGTCAGGTTCGGGAACAGGTAATCCCCTTTGCGGTGGTAAGTCAGTTCCATGCTCATTTCCTCCTTCTTTGTTTTTGCTTTCACGCTTTAAAGCGTTAAATTCATTATAGCCGATTCCATTCTCTTTTGCAACCGTTTTCTGGGATTCTTCTATGAGAATCTTACGCACTGTCCGTCCAATGTCCACAAGGACAGGCTCCACAAGCTGGCTTGTGGCATTTCCCAGGAAGGTAAGCACAGGCAGCGCATTGTAATCGGTGATTGCCGAAAAATCTTCTTCCTCCAGATACTCCATCGGGTCAAGGCCGCAGCGGACAGCCAGCGTATAAAAAGCGCTGTTCATCAAAAGCCGCCGGAACTCCACACGGATCGTGTCCTCGTCCAGCCCCTCTAAAAATGTCCCCTCTGTTTCATACAGAAGGCCGTCCATCACTTCCTCTAAGTTTTCTTCCGTCAACTGGCGGGATATTTCGGATAAGGCAGACGGCAGGTCTGCGCTGTCTGTCTCTGACAGTCCGTAAGCGTCCGCCAGATGGTCAAGGATATCCTTTTTCTGTGCATCCTCAATCTTCCACAGGTTTGGCGTCCTGCCGCCACGCACCATATGCGTGTCGGAAATATCGAATACATACCGCAGCCTCCGTGTCGGCCCGGTATCGTCAATCAGTGCAATCCCCTTTGCCCCACGGTTCACCCACCGGTTCATCTTCCCATTCCACAGCTCCAGCGACGCACAGGCAGTCGCATCCGGGCGCTGTGCATGGATCAAAAGCGTATCTGGGAAGGAATAACGGTACAGCTTCGCCGCCGTGTCCAGATATCCCATCCAGTCCCATGGGGAACTGGTGACAGCCTTTGCCTCATACTCCGCAAGCCCACGGATTTCATTTAACATTGCCATATAAAACCTCCATATAAAATACCGCCCCTGTGCCTGAAAGTTTTTTATCCAACAATACTTTTCCAGACACAAAAGCGGCATGTACCTTTATTCTGCTTTTTATTTTCGTTTTCCACTGCCTTTGCCGGATTTCCCGCTTCCCTTTTTCTTCGGAAATTCCAGGCTGAAATTCGCACGTCCATCCTCTGCCGTCATCAACAGGTCTGCCGCAAAGGTTCTCCCTGTTTTCTGTGAATAGAGATCCTTCACATGGGTACGCCCCTTCTCCAGCAGCTCTGCCGCCATCTTCTTATCCACCAGTTTTTTCATACCGGATAGATAGCGGTTCTCCTTCCACAAGGAGAAAGCACATTCCCGGTTACTGCAGTAAAAGTTCTTCTTTCCCTCATACACAGGATTCCCGCATACCGGGCAGATTCCAACACTTTCCCTCTGATGGAAACGGCCCTGTTCTTCCCCGGATATGGCGCTGCAGCCTGCAATCATCGTATCAATCAAATCTGTAATCTCCCGCAAAAACTCCCGGCTGTCCATCTGCCCTTTCTCAATCAGGAGCAGTTTATTTTCCCATTCCGCAGTCATAGATGCAGACTTTAGGTAATCCGGCAGCGCCGCAATCAGTTCCTTCCCGTCTGCAGTCGGGAGGATCTGCTTCCCGTTCCGCTTTGCATAGCCGGAGGAAACCAGCTTTTCCAGAATGGATGCCCTGGTTGCAGGCGTGCCAAGTCCCTTTTTCTCTGTATCTTCATCAAAATCCTGATTCCCGGCCCGTTCCATCGCTAAAAGCAGTGTGTCCTCGCTGTACGGCTTCGGAGCTGATGTGAAATGCCTGCTCTTCTCTGCACGGACTTCTGCAATCTCCATCCCTTCCCGCAATCCTCCCGGAATGGAGAATGTGTCATCTGTTTTGCCTTTATCCGCTGGCTTTCCTTTTTGCACAGCATTACGGAAGGCTTCTTCAATGCCTTTAAACCCTGGCTGGACTGTTGCCTTCCCTTTTGCGGAGAACTCATGCCCCTCACACAATGCTGTGACTGTTGTTTCCTCATAAATGCATTCTTCGGATACTGCCTGTGCCAGACGCTGCCCGATCAGACGGAAGATATTCCGCTGCCGTTCTGATAATTCTTCAAAATCCTGCCCTAGCGCCTCTTTTGTCGGTAACAGTGCATGGTGGTCGGAAACTTTATCATTATTGATAATGCGCCCTATATTCTCCCCGATAGATTCTCCCTGTAAGAAAGGCAGTAACTCAGGTAACAGCTCTAACAATTCTAAAGCTGTCTGCTCCATATCTGCTGTAATGTACTGGCTGTCCGTCCGGGGATAGGTGACTAACTTTGCTTCATACAGTTCCTGCAGCTCCCTTAATGTTTCCTGCGCCGTATATCCAAAGAAACGGTTTGCCTCCCTCTGCAGCGTGGTAAGATCATAGAGTTTCGGCGGCTGGCTCTTCTTCTGGATTTTCTCCACTTTGCGGATAACTGCGGATTTCCCATTGCATTTTTCAGCCAGGGCAATGCTTTCCGCTTCATCCTTAATAGATTCTGATATGACACGAATCCCATCCCCCTCAACCGCCACCTTGTAATAGACTTCCTTCACAAACCCGTCAATGGCATCCTGCCGCTCCACCAGCATTGCCAGCGTGGGTGTCTGGACACGCCCCACCGTCAATCGCTTATAATATTTTGTGGTAAATGCCCTGGTTGCGTTCATTCCGATCAGCCAGTCCGCTTTTGCCCTGCATATGGAGGCTTCGCAAAGGTTCTTGTATTCCTCCCCATCTTTCAGATTGGCAAACCCTTCCCGGATTGCGCTGTCCTCCATAGAACTGATCCACAGCCGCCTGACCGGGATTTTGCTGCCCGACAGGTCATAGACACGCTTGAAGATCAGTTCCCCTTCCCGGCCTGCGTCACAGGCATTCACCACATAATCCAGATTACTCCGGTTCAGCAGCTTTTTTAAGACTGCAAACTGCTTTTTCTTATCTTTTGCAACGGCCAACTCCCACTGCCCCGGCACGATGGGCAGGTCTGCAAACTCCCATTTCCCATATCTGGAATCATAATAATCAGGGGAAGCATACTCGGCCAGATGCCCCAGGCACCAGCTTACAATACAGTCTTCCCCTGACAGATAGCCGTCCTCCCGTTCCGTAACGGAAAGAATCCTGGCCAGGCTCTGTGATACGCTCGGTTTTTCGGCAATGACCAAAAACATTATTCATCATCCTCCTCTTCTTCCTCAGAATCGTCCTGCTCCTCATTGATATATGCACCGCCGTAAAATTCCAAATCCTCATTGTCTTCTTCATCCTCGTCCTGCCTTGGTTTCACCACTTTAAAATAATAATATCCGCCGATGCCGCCAGCCAAAAGTACAATCACCGCAAGCAGGGCGCCCGTATTCGTGCCGCCTTCCTTTTCTTTCGGCTCTGTCTCCATTTCTGGTTCTTCCGGTAAAGACGGCTTTTCTGTTTCCGGGATGATTACGGAAGGCTGCTCCTGCTTTGGGTCTTCCTTTGTTTCCCCAATAAATTCTGCCAGGTCATTTTCATCAATCATGGACAGCATATAGACATTCTCCGTATTGTTGGAGCGGTCTAACACCATGAAAAAGGTATTGCCGTTCTTAGTCTGCACAGTTAAAAACTGCTTGCTTTCATCGTCTGCCATATCGTCCACCAACTGCCCGTTCCCAGGCACAGAAAACGGCGTCCCCTGCACCCTGCCCTGTGATTCTTCCTCTTCTGGTTCTTCTGTGTCTGACGGTTCCTCTGCAATCGGCGCATCCTCCGGATCTCCGTTTTCCACGCTGCTATTTCCTGTCGCTGTCCCAACATTTGCGGTGTCGGCTTCCGTCTGCCCTGCACTGTCCGTATAGGCAAATGCAGGCATGGCCGCAGAGAACATCATCCCCACGACCATCGTAATTACCATCAGATATTTTTTAATCTTATCTTTCATTATATAAATCCTCCCTCCGTTGCCGCATCCTCCGGCAGTCCCTGTCCTGCAGATAACTCCCCTGCTATGTTTTCTGTTGTTTCTGCCGCATTCTCCGTTGTTTCCGTCATGCTTTCTGCTGATCCGGCCAGTTTCTCCGATTCCATGCTTTCTTCGCTGCCAGAATCCATATCTGTTCCCGGCTTCTCGGAAAATACCACCGTCCCCTGCTGTATGCCCTCCAGGACAGACAGCAGTTCCCAGCTTCCAAGCCGCATGGAATGGACGCTCTTTAATATCTCCGCATCCTCCAGCATTTCCCTCTGGACGTTCAGCTCTCCCAAATGCTCCTGCCATGCGGCAATCTTCTTTTCCGTTTTCTGGATTTCGTCCAGGACACGCCGCAGCTTTTTGTTCATATCGCCACCCCATTTTCTTTATCAAATATAATTGTCATTGTTCATGCGTTTTTATCAAACTTTATTGTCTCTCCAAAACTGTATTTTTAAGGCAGCCTTCCAAATCCGAGTAGATGTTGCTGCCAGTATGCAGAACTTATGTTTGTATATTGGATTGGGTCGCCGCAGTGGATCATCATGTTGTTGCCAACATAAATCCCCACATGGCTTGCTCCAGATGTCGGGTAGGTGTTCTGGAAAAATATCAGATCACCCGGCTTTGCCTGTGAAGATGGTACATGGGCACAGCACCCTCGCAATCCTTCTGCCGTCTGCCTCCCTACGTTCCATCCATTCCCGCAGTTATTGATGACCCAACTGACAAACCCGGAACAGTCAAACCCGGTACTTGGCGAAGCTCCGCCCCAAACATAAGGACGGCCTAAATATTTTTCCGCCTCATGGATCATCCTTGCAAACTTTTCATCCGACAATGCCTCGGACGGGATTTCATACCCATATCCATCCGCACCGCCGCCACCGGGCAGGCTCCCCACGTCAAATAAGTAATCCCGGTTGCCGTAAGTCCCGTTGTAAAGGTTATACCGCTTTTCCTCATTTTCATCCATACGGCTCCGCAGGACGGCATCCAGATTGTGGTTCATAAGCGTCACTTCCAGGCGGTTGATTACTTCCGTCGTGGTCACTTCCACTTCCTGATTGCCGTTATCGTCCGCAATAAACGCTTCCCAGGTCTGATGCCCATGTGCGGACGCAGCGGAATGGCTGTCATAATAAACATCAAACTGCACCCCATACCGGGCAAACGCCCCTGTGTCCTCCACCACATACTCCACGCCGTTCATCACGACCTTCGTACCCATCGGCACAAAGGGACTGGCGGCATCCACCGCTATCGTATGGTTTGCCGTTGGATATACGCCGCTGGCCGTCGGCCCTCCTGACCATACACCGCAGCAGATGGAACAGTTACAATACCCACTCGTCACCACCTGTCCCAGGGATTCCCCGACACGCACGGTTTTTGTCTCCGTCACCGTATCGTTGACTTCGTCCACATACAGGCTGTACTGTTCCCGGAAAATATCTTCCACCTCGTCTTTTACCTGTTCATAAGTAAACTCCCCGTATTTCGCAGTGAAATAGGAGATCAGATGGTAGGGATTGTGGGAAATTTCGTCTACCTGATACCAGTATTCGTCATATCCCGGATGTGTGGATTCCATGTTGTTAATCTGTCTGTTTAAGCCAGCTTCCAATGCCGCATACGCATTTTCCGTCTCATAAATATCTTCATCCGTGCTTGGATAGGTAGAGCCAATAATACTGGAAGATGTTCCCTCAATCATAGCGCTGCAGCTTGACAAGCCTGCAGAAAGCATCAAAAAAAGCAGCCCTAAGACTGCCGCTGCCCCAAATATCCCTTTATTATTTTTTAAGACGGACGCCGCCTTACTTTTTATTTTGTCAAATACGGATTGTGTGGCTTTTGCCGCCTCCGCTGTTGTTTTCTCACCCCTCTTTGCCGCCTGGTAGGATTTTTTAATCCGCTGTTTCTGCCAGAATTTTTTTCGGATTGTTTTCTCTGCCTGCCCCGTTTCTGCCAACTGCTTCCCCGCCGATTCTGCCGTTTCCTGTGAAGCTTCAAACTGCAGGCGGATTTTCACCCCTTCCCCTTCCGGGGATTCCCTCCAACGGGAGAGCTTCCGCTGCACCATCCGGCGGGAGGTACGCATGGCATTCCGCAAAGAATGTTCCGCCATGACCTCTGCCCGGTGTGCCCCCTCTGCCGCAGAATTATCCTGCTCCGCTTCATGCACCTTCCCGTGTGCATAGGCTGACATGGAATGTGACGCCGCAGACGCAGCTTTTCTACCGATCCCCATACCTGCACCATGCACCATAACACTTTCATCGTCACCGAAGGAAATCCTGGATTCCTGCTTTTTCTGCTCATTATGCAGCCGCTCCCGCTTCTGCTTTTTCTTAATATTTTCACGGACAGACTCTAAGGTTTTCCCTGCATCTTCCGGCGTCTCCCTGTAATGGGCATCATTTTTCCGAGAATCCTTACTGCCTGCTTCGCCGCCTGCCTGCTGTCCATCCCCTTTACGGAACTGCGCCTGCACCTGCTTTTTCTTCCGGCTGTGGCTTGTCTCTGCCACAGCTTCCACATAGTTCCTTCCGCTGGACGGATGCCCCCGGATACTCTCCATGCGTGAGGAATGTCCCGATAATCCCCTGGCTGATTCTGTCTCCGGGATTTCCGGTTCTGTATCTCCGTTGCCGTCCGGCTCCTGTGCGAAATATGTATGGTTTTCCGGCTGCACGGGCAATCCGGATAACGGATCGCCTGCCTGCTCAGACAAAGGATTCTTTGTATGTGCTTCATACAGCCGCCGCTTTTTTGCGGACTGCCTTTGCTGCCTGCTTGCCTTTGAGGGATTTTCCGCACTGGAAGAAATGCTGTCCTTCTGCCCCCGTCCAATAGAATACGCTTTTTCCCTTTGGAAATTGACAGAATCTGCCGCCTGCCCCGGCAGTGTCAGATTATCCAATTCCCTCTGGCTTATCCGGACAGAATCTTTCTTCTGCAGATTTTCCTCAACCAAACCGTCACGGCTCATTTTATTGACTGTCTTATCTCTTGCTTTAAACTCTTGTTCCCGCATATCGCTGTTCCTTTCACCATCCAAGTTTGCGACACGGTGTCGCAAAGTATCAGGATCTACCAATCTGTTTCTTACTGGCTGATTTTTTTCGCCATTACCACAACCCTTCCGTTCCTCTGGGAATACTCACAGGTGGATAACGTCAACAGCTTATCCCCGAAAACTGCTGAAATTCCTGTATCGTACAACGCACGTTCCTTAACTTCTTTGATATATTCCCGATAATCTGCCGCATCCTCCGCCTTTGTAAATGTATAATAGGGAAAATCATTTCCTGTATATACCGGCGTACAGAATACGGCGAAAACCTGATACGTTTCACTGCCATGCAATGTGTCATAGGAAATCAATGGATGTTCCAGATAAAATGCGCTGTCCTTGTACTGTTCCAGTGCCGCAAACATCTTCCCGCTGTTCATATGGTGTCCGTAGATAATCAAGTTATCACTTGTAGCTGGATTGCACAGCTCGGAAAGAAACAGACAGCCGTTTGCAGAATACTCCCCATTAAAATCCCGATGGAGATAATAGTTTTCTTCCGATGGACGGTACATAACCGGATAATCAATCACTGTACCCTCTATCTGAATCCATCCGATACAATCTGGATTTTCCCTGTGCAGCGCAAGCAGGCCCGGATGAACCGGAGAAGAATCTCCCCCGGTATCCCTACCTCCATCATTTGTTTCTTCCTCTGATAACCCTTCCGTCTCCCCATTGCCAGACTTTTCATAAATTTCTTTCAACTGCTCTTGCAATGCATCATCCTTCCTCTCCTGCATAAGCATATCTGCGAGAAAATACCCACTGATGCTTAGAAGGAGCAGGGAGCAGAGCAATATTTTTCTTGCAATCCATTGTTTCATGCTTCGCCTTTCTGATCTCTGGCAGGCCGTTTTTCCCGGCTTTCCTCCAAATCCGACAATTTTGTTGTCATCAAAGCATAGAGGCGTAACGACTTATCGAATTTATCTTTAAAAGGGATTATGGTACTCCCGTAAAAAATCAGTCCTTCACCTTCTCCACTGTTCGTCACATAAGATAACTGATGTGGGGAAATATTGAGCTGCTTCGCCAGTATCTGCCTGTCCCCCGCCGCCTGGTTCAACATATAAATAAAGTCCGAGTTTTCAAAAATGTTCTCAATTTCCCGGCTTGACAGCAAATCTTTAATATTCTGCGTTATTCCCGTCGGAATGCCGCCCCATTTCCTAAAACGCTTCCAGATCTCCACTGAATAAGCCGCCGTCTGTTCTTCTTTTAAAAGCAGATGGAATTCGTCAACATAGTATCTGGTGGATTTTCGTGCAGCACGGTTGACCGTCACCCGGTTCCACACCTGATCCTGGACAATGAGCATCCCCAGCTTCTTCAACTGTTTCCCCAAGTCCTTAATGTCAAAGCAGATGATACGGTTCTCCAATTCCACGTTTGTCCTATGGTTGAATACTTTCAGGGAACCGTTCACATAGATTTCAAGCGCTGTTGCAATCCGCTGTGCCTGCATTTCCTTCTGCTCCCGGAGGCATTGGTACAGATCCCCAAGTACCGGCATATTCTCTGGAATCGGATTCCCAAAATATTTCTGGTACACGATTGGCAGACAGCGGTCAATCACCGATTTTTCCTCCGCTTCAATACCGTTCCTTGCCCCCATGATCAGCTCACACAAGGATAAGATAAAATCACTCTTTACGCCTAGTGGGTTATCATCATCCGAATAGTCCATATTGATGTCCATCGGATTAATATAGTCCCGGCTTGTGGCTGAAATATGGATCACCTGCCCGCCTAACGCATGGACAAGTGGATAATACTCGCCCTCTGGATCTCCAATAATGATGTCGTCCTGGGTGGCAAAGAAAGCATTGGTAATTTCTCGTTTCGCTGAAAAAGATTTTCCAGATCCGGGCGTACCAAGTATCAATCCATTCGGGTTTTTCAGTTTCTTCCGGTCTACCATGATCATGTTGTTGCTCAGCGCATTTAAGCCGTAATACAACGATTCCCCCGCCATGAATAATTCCTGCGTGGTGAATGGCACGAAAATAGCCGTGGATGTGGTAGTCAGCGCACGTTTAATCGGAATCAGATTCAGCCCCAATGGAACGCTGCTCATCAGCCCCTGCTCCTGCATATAATCTAACCGCCGCAGGGAACAGTTATATTTCTGTGCAATACCCGCTGTCTGGAACACAGCGTTGTCAAGCTCCTGCTTTGTCTTTGCCGTATTTAAGAACAGCACAGTCACAAGGAACATCCTCTCATTCCTGGACTGCAGATCTTCTAACAATCGTTTTGCTTCCCCTCCGTAAGTGTTGAGGTCAGAGGGGATAATGTCCATATCGTACCCTGAGCGTACTGCCTTCTTCTGTTCCTCTATCTTCATCCGGTTAATGTCCGTCACCTTGCTTTTCACCAGCTTGACCGCCTTCATCTGGTCTAAGGACTGGATATGCAGATTCACAATTAAATTCCTGTCCATATCCAGGAACTCCGCAAGCATTTTGTCCGTCAACTCCGGAGCCAGTATCTGCAGATAGGATGCAGCGCCAAGGGTATCCCCCATCTGAAAATCCTTCCCATTCTTAAACACAAAACTGGTGGGCGCAATGAAATCCTTCGTCCCCATCCCGGTACGCAGCACATTATCATAGGAAAACTTAAACGGTGTCTTTTCCTCCGGGTTGAAGGTCTCATACAGCACCTGCAGACGTTCCTCCCCATTCAGAGGATAGGCAGACACGCCAAGCACCTTAAAGTTATTCAGAATATCCGCCTCAATCCGTTCCAGCTTCGGCTTTGCCTCCCGGATGTTGTCAGCTTCAATCCCGAATGTGATGTATTTGGTACGGACAAGTCCGTTGTTGCCTTTTGCAAGCTGGTTTTTCAGCATCTGCGCATATTCCATCCGCACATCGTCAAAATCGTCGTTCTGCGGCTTGATCTGGATGATGGATTCAAATTCTTTCATGCTGCTGTGATGGTTCACAAAGGATAGCTGAAAATGGATGGTACTGTCAAAATAATTGAGGAAGTCGCACCAGTTCTCAAAAATAGCATTCTTGTCCTCATTCTGCGCCAACTGGTAATTGATGTCATAGAACCGGATGGTTTTGGAATAATATTTATCCTGCACCCGGCATATCCCATCCTTCGCCATTTCCCGGTAGGGGATCGACTGCTGTGCGGAGATCTGTTTCTCCTTTGCTTTTTTCTGCTTCATACTGTCCGTATGGATATTTGCCCCTGCTTTTCCTGTGACAGATTTCTTTACTGTCGCTGCAGGATAAGATTTCTTCTTAGAAACTGCCTTTTTCCGCTCGGCTTTCTGCCTTGCCGCCTCCTTCTTTGCCGCTTTCTCTGCTTCACGGGCGGCTTTCAATGCAGCCTTTCGGTCTGCTTCTTCCTGAATCCTCCTTAATTTTTCTGCCTCCTTCGCAGCTTTCTCCATCGCCTTTTTCTCACGGCGGGTAAGTTTCCTGTTTATCCCTGTGCTGCCGCCTGCCCCGGAATAAGCAGGATTATCCTCGAAATCTATGTAGTCATCCTCTGGCTCGTCTAACCAGTCATCCAGAAAAACCGCATCTTCCTTTCCTGTCACATGACGCTGGTTACTGTCGTTTCTTTTTCTTCCCATGCCTTCCTCCCCCTTTCTTCCGTTTTGCCACAGTCTTTCTTTCCTCCATCTCGTAGATATTTTTTATCTCATACCGCCGGACTGCCGGCCTTTTCAGCTTGACGTTAATGATGTTCAGAAGAACCTTTTCCAGCGGCAGCCCGTCTTTCTCATACATGGCGAATAAAAATGCCGGGAGCATGAGAAGCACCATGCCCGTTGCCGCATTGCTTGTCCCGATATATTTTCTTGTGAGGAAATAAAAAGGCAGCCCCACAGCCGCCGCAGCCACAAGGCAGACAATCTGCCTCTTTGTAAGGTTCAAAACTACTTTGTTTTTTATTTTTGTCAAATCTTTTGGCACACTGACAAATGCCATCTAAACAGCCTCCTTCCTCCCTGCGGCATAATCCGCAAAATCCTTTACTGTATAGAATATCCGCTTGTTGTTCACCCAGCGCTGAAGCTGCCGGGTAATCTTCGGCGCATTCGGGCGGTCATAGACCATCACATAGGGGGAAAATCCCATGTCACGCAGGGTTTCCACACGGTATAAATCCTGCTCATGGCTGCTCCCATAATTCGTAAGCACGTAGACCTGCCGCTTCCGTTTATCCTTCACTGCCGTCAGTTCCAAAAATCTCTGGAAATATCCTGTCAGATCCTCGTCCGGGTTATCCCATGCAAAATGCACCATCTTTGTGCGGACTTTGTTCAGCAGGGAAACATTGTCAGGATTAATCAGGCGAATATCCAGACCCTGTGAAAAATCCACCCATGCCCGGCTGTCTGCAAGCTGCTGTATCAATTTTTCATGTTCCGGGCAGGCCAGGAGGTTCGCATCCAGCAGCTTAATCTCTTTCTGCCCGTCCCAAAATTCAGGCAGGTCGGCAGCCTGGACGCTTTTTCTCCCTTCCTTGCCGCTGACAATACAGAACCCACAGTTCCGTGGGCATCCACGGCTCAAAAACCCATATGCCGTATTGGGGAACTGCGGATATAAGCCATAATCCGGATAACTATGCTCAACATCATCCGGCAGGTTTTCCTTTAAGCCATAGCCTGTGCCGCCGAAAATGACCTCCCCTGCGTTCTCCACAATAAATGTATCTTTGGAATAAGTATCCGTAAACACCCGGCTTTTATAAACCACATCGTACCTGCCTTCCGGCTTCCACCATTCCACAGTATGCCCCTGCGCCTTATGGTAAGCCGACAATTTCATCAGGCACAGATTCGGCCAGTTATGGGAATCCACGTCTATCAGTCCTATCTTCAAAATCCTCCCCTCCTAATGTGCATTAAAAATTGCTTTACTCAGGCCGCTTGTCTTCATCAGGCTGAAACAAAGGATCACGGTATATGCCGCCACCCCGAACAGCGCCGAGTGCATGTTGTCTGAAATCTGTATCGTGGACACCAGCACCGCATAAATGCCGACGCACACCATCATAAAGAACCCCTGGAACCCAAGCGCCAGAAGCCCACGGAAATAGTTGTTCCCCACCTGCCCCCATTCCCGGTTGGAGAAGGTGGCAAAAGGAATTGGCGCAACCGAAGTGTAAAGGTAGATCTCTATCATACGCCCATACAGAAGCACCGTGATAAGCACGGACATAATCTTCATGCACAGGCTGACCAGCATGGTTTCCAGAGCCAGCACTACAAGCTCCCCGATCTCCATAGATTCCATCGCCGTTTCCATTGCCTCTATCATAGTATCTATGTTGATGGCAGTCTGTGCGTTGATGGCGCCGCCTGCGGCGCTCACCACATGCTGCCCCACGTCAAAGACCGCCATCGCTATGGTAAAGGTATTGCTGACCAGATACACAGCCACCCACATCTTGAAGAAATACTTGAAGAACATCCAGGTATCTATCTCATGCATACTGTTTTTCTCCGTCAGCATGGAGATCAGCTCATAGCAGAGGACAAACGTGATGATCATGCCTGCAATCGGCACAATCACTGAATTTGAAAGGTTCTGTATCAGGCTGAAAATGCTCCCGTTCCATCCCTGCGGCGTCTGTCCAACCTGCGTGGCAATCTCCCCGGTTTTCTCATTGACATCCGAAAACATTGTTGTCAGGTTGGACGTTACCATCCCGGTCAAAAGCTCCCTCATCCACTCCTCGATTGCCTCAAAAATGCCATCGAACATGAATGAATCCCCTTTCCTTTATTAGCTGAACAGATTTCCAAGAAGAGGGATCAACTGTGTACCAATGAGGACAACCCCACCTCCGGCCATAAGTTGCTTGATTCCTTGCGATTTCGCGCCAGGGTTATCATTACCATAACCTTCCAGGAGGTTAATCACGCCCCACACTGCAAGCCCGGCTCCGATCGCCACGACCAATGTTTTTAAGATTCCGATTGCTGATGTAAAAAATGCCATATTATACCTGAAACCAAAATCAGAATTTCACGGATTTTACCGTTTTGCACAAACAAAAAAACCGCCAGTATCTCCTGACGGTTCGCCCTTTCCAATTTGGTTTATCCTTTCTTTTTTATTGTTGTATTATTTTCTTTGTGCAATGGGCTGTTTTCCCCAATCATAGGCTCTGCCCGGATTGGCTGCAGGATATATTCCTGACCTACTGCCTTAATAGTAAAAACCATTATCTCCCCTTTCTGACTTTGCGACACGATGTCGCAAACTTTCTCTTCTGGATATGCTTCATACCTGCGCCTTACAAAATCCACTTTACGACACCGTGTCGTAAACTTTTTTGTATGCTTCAAAATCTACCTTGCGACATCGTGTCGTAAAGTTTTCTTCTGCCAAGTTTCAAACGAATATTTCTGCATGGAACCCACTTTGCGACATCGTGTCGCAAAGTTCAAGCCTAACATACAGCAAAAAGAATAGCTTCCCTGTCTATGCCCCCTGCCGATCCCCGTCTGCTGGCTCCGTTGTTCCCTCTGCAGTTTCCTCACTTCCGTCTACTTCATATAGATCAAATTCCTCCTTCATCCTGATTTTTAACTGGTGTTTCATATACGCCTCCACATCAAAGGCATTCTTCTTGTCATAATCCGATAACTGCTTGTACCGCTTATGCCTGGTAATATCGAACTTGTCACTCAGGAACGGGCGAACCCCACGCAGCTGTAGGATGCACTTATTCCCGTCCATAACGGCAAGCTCATCTCTGCTCATCAATTCTTTTCCTGTTTTTTGATAATTTAATCCATAAGAACGGCTCTGCCCACGGGTATCTGACGTGTTGTAAAGATCTATCGTCTCCTTCCCTAAATTTTCAGAAATCTCCTTTAACGTGGAGCCTTCCTTGCCCCCAAGGAATAACATGGTGTCGCAATTACCTAAAATTGTCTCGGCTGCATCTTTATAGATGGTTTTCAACTGGCTCTGCGACTGTAAAATAATAGACGCTGATATTTCCCTGCTCCTTATCGTTGCGATCAGCTTGTCAAACTTTGGGATCTGCCCGATATTGCTGAACTCATCCAACAACAGCCTTACATGGTAAGGAAGCCTGCCACCATGCACATCGTCCGCCCTGTCACACAATAAATTGAATAGCTGGGTATACATGATTGCCACAAGGAAATTGAAGGTATCGTCCGTGTCGGAGATGATAATAAACATTGCCGTTCGCTGATCCCCGATCATATCCAGCTCCATTTCATCGTAAAAAGTCAGCTCCCGCAGTTCCGCAATGTCAAATGGCGCTAATCTGGCTCCGCACGAAATAAGTATGCTTTTTGAGGTTTTGCCCGCCGCAAGCTTGAATTTCTTATATTGCCGTACCGCAAAGTGTTCCGGCTTCTCCTGTTCCAGTTCCTCAAACAGTTCGTCCACAGCATTTTTAAATTCTTCATCGTCCTCCCTCGTCTCCGAAGCATTGATAAACTCCAGTAACGTAGAGAAGTTCTGTTCTTCCTCTGGCGCTTCATAATAGATATAGCCAATCAATGCACAGTACAAAAGCCGCTCTGCTTTCGTCCAGAAATCTTCGGAAGATTTTTCTCCTTCCCCCTTCGTATTTGCAATAATAGTGTTCACCAGCTTCAAAATATCTTTCTCCGAGCGGATATACCGGAACGGATTGTAATGCATACTTTTGTTGAAATTGATGGTATTTAAAACCTTGATCTTATACGGTTCATAAACAACTTTTCCATTCTTATCCCGTACCGCTTTCCCGTCTTTCATTTTCGGTGTGCCACGCCTCAGCATCTCCCCACATTCGACCAGGATTGTGCCTTTCGGATCAGTGACACAATAGCTGACATTCGGCGTCATCTGCATGAGCTGCGGCTTCACATAGAACCGTGTCTTGCCGCTTCCACTTCCTCCAATAATAATTACATTTTTATTCCTGGCATACTTTGGCTGTTTCGGCCTGCTGTTCATGGTAAGGCGTTCCGTCTGCGTCAGGAGAATATTATTCTCAAATACCGGGTCTATGTATGGGGCAATATCTTTCGGCGTTCCCCACCTTGCAGATCCATACTCCACTCCCTGCCGGTATTTCTTCGCATTTTTGCCTTTCAGATATACCATGAGTTTCACAGCCACAGCCCCGGCCACTCCGGCCAGCAGATCACCCCCATGAATACTCGGAATCGGATTTTCAAACGCCAGTTGGAAATTTAAGAACAGCGCCATCGACTTTTCTATCATGGAATCCCCTACACAATGGCGGTACAGCCACGCTAATTTATCCACTAGATAAAACACAATCACATAGGGGATATTCAGCATTGCCAGACGCTTCACATCTACGGGAAGCATTTTCTCCCGGATTATGCTTTTTAATTTTCCAGACAACGGCACGGATTTTTTCTCTGCTGCAGGTTTCTTTTTTGGTTTCCCACTCAATGCTCCGGCCCCCGTTCCTTCTGTTTCGTCTTTTCCCGCTCCCTGTGCTTTGCAACCCGCTCCTTCACCAGTTCCAGCTTCCTGCGGACGGATGGTTTCTTGCTTTTATTCAGCGACTTCCCGGTATATTCCTTAAACGCCGCCGTCATGACATCCACATCCTTTGCCTTAAAGAATACAAAATAACGGGGTGGGGAGATGGACGTGTCTTTTTTCAGGCTGAAATCAATGCTGTACTTCCGGGCGCATTTTTCAAAGGACTTGATATTGCCGTCCGTCACTTCAATATTGGAAAGCTGGCATCCTTGATTCATCAGCTTCTCCATGCTCTGTTTCCCGTGGCTTTTAGCAGCTCCTTTCTCCGCTTTCTGCACTGCCTGTTTCTCCATTTTTTTCTGCTTCCCGTTCCGCTTCTCCTGTTCCATCTTTGCCAGCGCTTTCAGCATGGCGGCTTTCAGAATCCTTGCGGAGATCTTGCCGCCATTGACGCACAGCGATACGGTTTTCTCATTTACCTCGTCCTGCAAGTCGTTCCCCCTCCTTTCCTGCGGATTGTTTTTTCTCCCCCATCTCCTGTAAAATTTTTTTCAGACAGTAACCGATGCATGGGGAATGCCTGCCGTATGGACATCCTTGACAGCCGCCACCGCCATTTCCGCTAAATTCCTGCGGCAGAGGATTTTCGGAAACATCCACTGATGCCGGACTCTCCTTCGGGAGAAGGTAATAACATTCCTCCTGGCTGCAGCCTTTCCGCTTTCCTTTCCAGAAATAACAGTGTTTACAGTCACCCGGCCTGTCCGCCGCATATCTCCTGTTATCCCTCGCCCGGTTCCGGCTGTCTGTCCTTCCTGCCTGCATCCCATTCCCCTCTCTGCCTCATTTCCTCCATCCGCTGGTCCTCCTGCGCCCCTGCCCGGATGCACGAGTACAGCGTGACCGCCACAAATACGCCTGCGGCGGCAATGATTCCTTTCATTCTGCTTCACCCCTTTCCATATGGGGCACTGCCATACATCAATTTCTGAGTGGATACATTCCCATTTAAAACCTGTAATGGACAGTTCCCCATATACAAGCATAAAAAAACGCTTACAGATTCTTTCTGCAAACGCCCATATGTCTTATTAAATTATTATTGTGTTGCAATGAGCGTTTTCTTGGATTGCTCCAAACGCTGTCAGTCCTCCTTCCTTTTTCTGCAGAATATAATCACAGAGCTTGCTATCCCGCAGACTGCAATCCCGGCCAAGGCAAGCCATAACCAGAACGGCCTGTCATCCCCTGTTTTCGGAGTCTCAGCAGACGGCGTTTTCGGTTTCGGTGTTTCCTTCGGCTGATCCGGTTCGCCCGGCTCCGCTTCATCCTTCATCGAAACCTTCTGGATCTCCCCGGTATCCTTAACTTCAAACTTCACATCTTCTGCCACAAGATAGCCGTCCGGCGCACTTTCCTCATGCAGTGTGTATTCCCCGATTGGCAGCATTTCCATATAATGCGGCTTATTCCCGGAAGTCCAGCTTTCTACTTCTTTCCCGTCTTTATCCAGAATGGAAAGTTTTGCCCCTGGCAGTTCCTTCCCGGCTATGTCTGTCTTGGAAATCTCCACCTTTGTCACATCATCCTTCATATCCACCTTCTGCACTTCTCCTGTATTCTCCACAACAAACTCAATGCTCTCCGCAGTCACATAGCCGTCTGCAGGCTGTGTCTCTGTCATGGTATATTTCTTACCAACTACTAATTCTTTGATGATATGCGGCTCCTTGCCGGAAACCCACTCATCCACAAGATTGCCGTCTTCATCCGTTACCTTAAGCTTCGCACCCTCTACCTCTTTTCCATCTGTAAGGGATGTTTTGGTAAACTCAAATACCGTAGGAACATTTTCAAAGGCAAATTCATAGGAAATGCTTTCTTGCTCCGCATCTTCATAGGTGAAGTCAAATTCCTTTGTTTCACCTTCGCTGGTAAATCCCGGAGCAGGGGCCGTTTCTTTCACATAATAAGGGAACCCAATCGGGAGGGCAGCCGCAAATGACAGCTTCCCATCTTCGTCCGTGGCTTTTTCCTCAATCACCGTATCCGCCTCCATGATCACTTCGCCATCTTTATTGGTGATGTCCTCTTTCGCACAAAGGGCGAATACCGTCCCTTCCACTGCACGGTCAGAATCTTTCTCCGTCTTTATTACATTGACTTCTGCTTTCTGGCGGTTATTCTGCCAGTCCGTAGAGAACGTGACAACCGCTGTGTCCTGATCACGGTAAGTCAGGTCAATCTCCCGGATTTCCCCGTCAAGAACATAACCCTCTGCTGTTTCTTTCTCCTTCACATAATATTTCCCAAGAGGGAGATTGTCCAGTTTTGCAATCCCGCTATCGTCCGTGGTGATGACAGCTATCAGCTCATCCTTTTTATAATAATCCTCACTCTCCCCATCTGCCGCTTTTATATCCTCCAGGGCATACACTTCAAAGACAACATCTTTCAGTGAGCCGGTGACATACTCAAACAGATGCGTGATCCAGCCGCCAATGCTGTCCAGCAACGATACATTTTCTAAAAACTCCCCTTCTTTGTTGATCAGGAGCGTACCTGTCGGCACATCGTCCTTCATCTCCACTTTTTGGATTTCAGCCGTATCTTCCACGGTAAACGTGATTTCTTCTGCCTTTAAATACCCATAAGGCGCTAATTCCTCCCGGAGCGTATAAGTTTCTCCGACGGTCAGCCGCTTAATGATATGTTCCTCTCCTTTGACGGATTTCCATGTATCTACGATATCCCCGTCTTTATCAAGGACAGTCAATGCTGCCCCTTCCAGTTCCACGCCTGTTGCAAGGTCTGTCTTTTTAATGGAAACGGTTGTCGGTTCATTTTTAAATTCAGACACATATTCTGCAACTTCTACATCCTGCCCCTGGTATGCTGCAGATACTTCAATGGTTTCATCGGAAGATACATAGCCTGCAGGAGCCTGTTCCTCCCGGATGTAATATTCCCCGAAAGGCAGATCCAGGTCAAAGACTGCCCTGCCATCTTCCCCTGTCATGGCTTCACCAAGCAGCATATCCGCTTTAACAATCACTTCCCCATGTGCGAAAATATCAGCCTTCGCATACAGTCCAAAGACTGCCCCCGCTACCACAGATTCATTCTCTGCATCTTTCTTCACCACTGCAATCGCCACCTTCTGGCGGTCATTCTCAAATGTGGCTGTCTGTTCAATGATTGGCGTGTTCTGGTCTGTGTAAGCAAAGGTAATGGTCTGCGCCTCTCCATTCAGCACAAACCCTTCCGGGGCTTTTGTTTCTTCTACCCGGTATGTGCCAAGCGGAAGGTTTTCAATCGACGCTTTCCCGTCTTTATCTGTCACCAGCGTATCCACCAATACGCCAGAAGCATATTCAAGAATCCGGTTCCCGTTTTCATCCTTCTGGAAATCAGCGGTGTAAATATCCTCTGCCGCATAAACTTTGAACTCTGCACCCTCTAATGTTTCCACCTCATACCGGAAATCCTTATCATCGTACCGGTTCAGCACTTCACCTTTCTTCACGATATGCAGCTCCCCCTTTACCGGATGGTTTTCATAGACAACATCAATGATAACATCCCCTGACACATCGTCCATCTGGTACAACGTATCTGAATCCACGGACACTTCATAATAATTCTCATTCAGCGTATAGCCAGACGGGGCATTGACTTCCTCTATCCGATAATGACCGATTTTCAGGTTCTGCGGCAAAATCAGATAACCTTCGCTGTCCGTGAAATAGGATTTATGTGTTACCACGGTCGGGTAAGTCGTCACCTGCTCCACATATTTCTCGTTGTCCAGGTCATACACCTTGAACTCTGTATTTTCTGCAAGCACAGCTTTCTTCGTTTCATCGTCCTGCTTCACGATTTTCAGCTTCGCTTCAAATTCATCGTCCAGAAGCACCCGCCATACCTGCGGCGTCGTCGGCTTATGCTCTGTGACATGCACAAGGAAGTCCTTGACCGGCGTATAATTATGCGGCGTGCTCGTTTCTTTCACAATGTACGTCCCAAACGGGAGCGGGATGCTGCAGGCATAGCCCCTTTCATCAGTGAAGATTTCCGTTGCCCCGTTCTCCCCGATTGCCACCGGTTCAGCGGAATCAAAATCATACCAGCCATTTTCTTTCTTATCCAGGGAAGATACCAGCCATGCGGTAAACCCTGCGCCGGATAATAAATCCGCATCGGTTTTCCCATTATCTGCCGCCTTGATGATCTGGAACGGCTGCTTTTTCACCTGTTCCGGGGATGTGCAGTCACGCTCTACCGTAGCAACTAAATCTCCCTCATAGTTACAAACTAAGTCATACTCCGTTTCATCTGCCAGATAACCCGCAGGCGGCGTGACTTCCTTCACAAAATACTCCCCAAGGTATAAATCTGTGATCTCCGCCTTGCCCTCTTTATCCGTAGTCAGCGTTCCCACCTGTTCCCCGGCTTTATAAAGGACGCCTGTCTTTTTATCTGGGTGCAGGATGTCATTCCTTGCATACAGTCCGTAAACGGCGTGTTCCAGTGTTCCGTCCCCCTGCGGGATATTTTTGTTGGTTTCCTTATCCTTCTTCTGCAGCCGGATTGTGGCGTTGACACGCTCATTAGCAAAAGTATGGGAGAATGTCACTTTCGCTTCCTGGTCATTGGTGTAACTAAACCGGAAAGAATACACATCTTCCGTATTCCTAAGATACCCCTCTGGAGCCTGGATTTCTTTTGCCTCATACCCAAACCCAACCGGAAGGTCTGCCAAAAATGCTGCATTGCCATCACCATCCGTTGTTGCTTTGTCTATCAGTGCGCCTTTGGATACAACAACATTCCCGTCTGCATTGGTGATATTTTCTGAAGCATACAGTCCGAAAATTCCCCCTGCAAGTCCATTTCCCGTATCCTTATCGTTCTTTACCACACGCACATCCGCTTTCTGCCTGTCATTTAAAAATGTAGCATTGGCAAACGCCGCCTCCGCCATCTGCCCGGCATAGGCAATCGCCACATCCTTTGTTTCCCCTTTGTTATAGAAGTTCTTCGGAGCCTGCATTTCCTTTACCCGGTATGTGCCAAGATGCAGGTTTTTCAGCATCACAGAGCCATTGTCCCCGGTCACAAGGTTTTCCGCCACCAGCTCCCCGGCTTTATAGACTACCGAGCCATACGGCGTGGTAATATCCTTTGCCGCATAGACATTAAATACAGCGCCCTTCTGTCTACGGCTTTCATAACGGAATGCTGTGCCGTTCTCATTGGAATCCGCACCTGTCAGAACCTCGCCTTCCTTGTAAATCGTCAGATTTCCAAGCTGCTCCACATCCGGGACAGTCGTGGAAGCTGTCTGGTTCGCTTCCAAAGCCACACGGTAAGCAGTCGCATTATACCGGTATCCTGCCGGAGCCGTAATCTCTTTCAGATACACCGTATTCTGTGTCATGACAATTTCCGCTTCCGACGCACCATTACTGTCCGTTGCAGACATCCTGGTAATCAAGTCCGTACAGTCCTTATCCCGGTAAATGCCGAATACAGCGCCGGAAAGGTTTGCGTTGGCAATGGAATCCACCTTGATTACCTTCACTTTTGCACGTTCCAGCCAGTCCACGGATAGGCTCACGGAATTGCCGCCTTCTTCCTCATAATAACTCCCAATATCCTGCGTGGCGCTCCCTGTCGGAACGACAAGCGCCTTCCATATCACCCGGATGCTGCCTTTCATTGCTCCGGTATTCCAGTTCCCATTGACCGTCACCGGGGCAGTAAAATAAAAACTTGTCCCACCGGAAACACGGACATTTCCCCCTGTCTGCTTGCTCCCGTCTGTCTTATTATGGAATGTCACATCCTTTGGAAGCTTAATGGTAATGGAATTTCTGGAATCACCGTTCAGCTTCGTTGTCCCCGTCACCTGCTTCGAGCCATCATAGGTTGCTTTCAAAGCGGTCTTGCTCAAACTGATCTGTGGATCGGGCGGCGCAGGCAGGCTTTCCAGATAATTGATCCAACCAAGCACCCCGCACTCCCGCAAATCATCCATCGTGCATCCGGCAAACCCATCCATGCCGCAGTAAAAATAACTGGCCGCGATATGGGTGAACACATACTTTAAATCCTCTCCAAAGGACGGCATATAGCTTGCAGTCACATCCCCTGTGCCGCCATAGCCATAATAAAGCGCTTTCTGCAGGTTCGGATTCCCGTCTATGATCTGGGCGGCGTAGCTCCCGGTATCCGGGGAACCCTTTGCAGACTCCAGGCAATATGCGATCTTCCCATTTACCGTGAAATAACAGGTAGAGTAATTTCCCAGGTTGCCGGGATAATAAATCTTCCTTCCCTTTACCATTGTTGCGGAATCAGAAGCCCTTGCCGTCTGCCTTGCTTCTGCAAACAGAAGGATGCCTTCTTCCTCTGCAATCATTTCCGCATCCTGTCTTGTATCTTCTGCCTGTTCCATGCCCTCTATGACCGCTTCCATCTCGGATTCCGTCATGGATTCCTTTGGGATTTCTTCCCCATCTGCCGTCTGCCCTGGCAAATCTCCTTCCCCATCTGCTTCCGTTCCTTCTGAATCATCGGAATGGCTGTTTTCGCTTCCTTCTCCATCTGCCGTCCGCTTTTCAGAAGATGATACAGACATTTTTTCCTTTACAATAATGTTCCTGCTGATATGGTAAGATGGATTCTTACTGGCCGGCTCTACAAAATAAACCGCTTTGTAAGTCCCTGCCTTCCTGATATCAATCTTTTTCCCACCTTTGTCCGTTGCTTCATAGAATGTGATTTTTACTTTATCCGGCGAAAACTCTATGCCGGAAAAATCATGTTCCACGTCAAAGCCACTGTCAATCTCCACGATATGATCTTTTGCAGCCACAATTTCATCCGCATCCAGTTTTTCTTTCACCTTCTCAAAAGCCGGGTACTCCGCTTCATAAGCCACAGTCTCCGGCACTGCCGCATAAACTCCCACCGGCTGTAAGAAGGCTGACAAGACCGTGACCGCCGACAGCAGGCCGGATACAATCCTCTTTACATTTCCTTTCAATATATTTTGTCCCTCGCTTTCTTCATTGTGCAGTCCCATAACTGCCATCATCCTGTCTTTTCCGCTTATTTCCTATCTTCCCATATATCTGTCTCCCTTCGTTTTATTTGCACTGCCAGCCGATAACAGCACATCAATACAGGAAAGCCCTCTGGTCCCGGCATATTCAAACACACCGGAACAAAAAGGCTTCCCTGCATGGCATCTGCTGTTATCCAATCCGGTTTCCCGGACTGGCTTTATTTTATATTGAGCGTTTTCCTGTGTTCCTCCCAGACCCGTTCCCTGCCCCGGCTTCTCTTTCCTGGGGCGTTTTCTCCGGCAAGGTACGCTAAGATGCACACTCAATGCCGGGTATCAATCTGGGCAGGATATGAAATTTTCAAGGTACGCTGAAAGGAAAAATTTTTGAATTGTGATAGTGGAAATTTTTCAGAAATGTTACCCTTTCACTAATAGCAGGCTGGAGAGGGCAAAATACAAGCAGATTTGCAAATTTCTTTGATTTTTTAATATAAGATAAAATTGGAATGGAAAAAACATTTAGATATGATAGAATAACTATTAAGCAGTCAGAATTTTACCCGTTAATAGTTTATTGAAAAAGGAGTGATGAAAATGCATGACTTTAAAATTAGAACCGACCTGGCGCTCTTTTCCATGCTTAATGTTAAACAATTTAGTTTTGAGAGTTTGAATGGCGAAAAAAAAGAAAAGAACCAAGAACTGTTTCAACAGGCGGCAATGCACATACCCATAACTGAATTGGATAATGGAATTTATTATAGAGCAAGAATCATTGATCCAGCTGATGGAGAAAATACAGGGATTATTAAAGAAAACGGCATACCAATAAGCGGATATGATGATCTGCATTCTGGTGTAGCGCCTGCATCAGCAATAAAGATAACTGGAAGGGTAAATCATGCCGGCGAACAAGTCCTTTATTTGGCAGAAGATATAAAGACTTCCTGTAAAGAACAAAAAGCTGCTGAAAACGATTATATCTCTGTTGCTGAATGCACTATAAAAAACAGAATTAGCGTAATGGATTTTACAATCATGGCTTCCGATGGGCTTGACAGCCTGTTTTCAGATGAAACAGTACAGTTTTTCGCCAGCCATTATTCCGTTGATATTAGGGCGTTCTATATCTTCATAAAAGATTATTTAACATCTCCAGCTTATGCAGAACAAAATTATGCCGTACCATTGGATTTTTTAGACATTTTAAAAAATAGGAAGGATATTTCCGGCATAAAATATAATTCTTCTTATACCGATAAACATAATATTGCCTTATGGGATGAAAATAAAAATAACAGATGTACAAATAGCAAAGTTGTAAAAGGAAAACAACAGGCTCCCCCGTCTTCTGCGGGCCAGAATTAAAAACGGATTTAGCTCAATCGAAGAATAGATACACAATCCTGAAAATAATAAAAGGCTATGGTACATGACTTATCCCATAGCCTTTCATTCCCCATATTTTCTTCTATTATCTGTAATCCCCAATATATAATCGACACTGACATCATACCGTTCCGCCAGTTTCATCAATGCCCATAGCGGTATCTCACGTGAACCATTTTCGTATCTTCTGTACACTCCTTCATGGCACCCTAAAAATTCAGCCACATCTATCTGTCTTAAATCATGGTCTGTCCTTAAATCCCTGATCCTCTTGTAATGCATACTACACCTCACCGTTCGGTTTGATCTATATTTCAATCTTATCATCAGATAGGATATTCTAATCAAAACCGTACTATTCGGTTAGGTAAATAGAAGATGGCCAATATTTGAAAATGCTCAAAGTATTAGATATAAAACATCCTGCAGGAGAGCATGATGCAAAAAGAGTTATGGCATGAGAAATTAATGTGCCATAACCCTATTCACCATATTTTCTTCTATTATCTGTAATCCCAAGCATATAATCAACACTGACATCATACCGTTCTGCCAGCTTCAACAATGCCCATAGCGGTATCTCCCGCACCCCATTCTCATACCTTCTGTATACACCTTCATGGCAGCCCAAAAATTCAGCCACATCTATCTGCCGTAAATCATGGTCTGTCCTCAAATCCCTGATCCGCCTGTAATACATATCGCACCTCACCGTTTGGTTAGTTTTACTCTTTCAAATTTTATCACCAGATGTTATACTTTATTCAAAACCAAACCATTTGGTTAGGTAATTGGAGGTGACGGGAAATGAAAAAAACAGGACTCTTAATTTTATTATCATGCGGAATGATATGTGGGTGTTCCAAAGAATATATTGAAATGGACATTCTCTCTTCCAATAACACAACATCCGGTAACTGGTATGAGCTGGATATTGATGTCATTGCCGATAAAGATGACGTATCGGATAAAGAAGCATGTTCCAGGGAAATCATACAGCATATCCTTGACAATGATTTCCACAGTACACGCTTTTCGTTTGATATAAACGGATATCCTAACAATGTATCCGTAGATGTATTCACTTCTGAAAAAAATGCACAAAAAGGTAAGGAAGCTTATTCTTTTGAATACGTTACAGAATTTAATACAGAAAACCCTGATGTACAAAATAATATCAAAGACAATCCAGGAGAATTTGAAATACAATACGAATAAAATATACCTGATGGCAGGACTCCGCTTTGCGACACGATGTCGCAAAGTGGAAAACCATGTGCTTTCAGAAATATCCCCCTTGAATTCCCTGATCTTTCATTTTCCGGCATAACTCTTCTAATATCCGTTTCCGGTGGTTCTGTATCGTTTTCCGGCTGCAGCCAAAGAGCTTTGCCGTATCTGTTACCGTAGCTTCCGCAAAATACAGCAGTTCAATCAGCCTGGCGTCCTCTGCAGGCAGTTTTTCCAGAACTTCCCTCACTTTATCCCGGCAGATATTTCGCAAAACCGTCTCCTCCACCCCCTCTGCCACATCCTGGAAATGCCCTGAACCATTCCCCCGGACCTCTAAGCTGTCCAGACTGCATATGCCATGTTTCCGGTTCCGCTCCTTCTGATACCGCTCCCTGCGCCGTGACCGATACCATTCTAAATAAACCTCCCTGGTCACATCCACTAATGTACCGTCCGCCATCCGCAGCACATAATGATCCCGTTCCTTCGGCTGTTTCCCTCTCATGCCCGGCCCTCCCCGCAACATATCCTGTAATCAGGGCAATTCTGGGAAGCCTGATAATTTTTACGGATGCTGCGGACTGCCTGGGAAATCATTGCGGATACCGCCTGCTGGCTGATGCCTAATTCCTTTGAAATCTGCTCCTGTGTTTCTTCCTGCAGGTAATATTTTTGAATGACATATTTCTGCCTTGCCGATAAAATCCCCAATATTTCTGCCACCGTCTCTTGCCTTGTCAAATGCTCTAACATGGATTCTGTCAGGTTTTCCATTGCCAGCCAATCTTCGGATACAGCGCTGTAAGAAACATTCCAGCTCCGTTCCTTTTCTTCATGGTTCCGGTTCAGCCGGTCTTCGCCTTCCAGTACAAGCCGCAGATACCATTCCCTGTTTTCAAAAAATTGTTCCGGCAGGATAACCGTCTTTCCATCTGCCAGATACAGATAATCCCTGCATGAGTGAAGTAAAAACACTGTGAAATATTTTTCCACCTGATAAAGCACATAGCCACTCTGATAAGCGGATATTTCCGAATCCAAGCCAAGCCTTTCCTGTGCGATTACCGATCTGGATGTCCTTAGCTGCTTTGCCGTTGGAAGTTTTACTCCAAAACCCGGCACATCCACAATTCGTTTCAATTCCTGCAATGTCAGCATATATAGCCGCCTTTCTGCCCGAAGGCTGCGGGCGGCCTGGAAAACTGGCATCACAGGGATTGTCCGATACAGCAGGAAGGCAGTAAAATAACGCTCCCGGCTCACCCGTTTTTTTTAACGGGAGCCAAGAACCCCTTTTACCGCCTTTACCAGTCCATAACTTTATCCTTATATTTTTCTGATAATCCTGGTCTTTTTATCTGCCTTTCTGCTATCCCCCTTCCATCATCGTTTTCTCCTGTGGCTGTTTTCCTCTGATGTATCCAGTTTAACAGCCGGCCCTTCCGTTTACCCCAACATATATGTGGAGATTCCTGGAAAGGGCAACATATTTGTGGAACTTCAAGAACTGTGGTAAATCACATCACCTGCATTGCCGCAGTCCATCGACCAATGCCTCCATCGTCTGTAAAACCACCATCTGCTCACTCTGTTTCAGATGCCGGATGCGGCAGAACATCTTCCGGCACTGCCCATCCTCCTTCGTCTGGCCGCTTACGCCAAGAAGCTCGTTCGCATCCACGCCGAGTATCTGCACCATTTTTATAAATATCTCTATGGACATCGCAGACTGCCCGCCCTCAATGCGGCTGACGGTGTTGGCGCTGATCCCTGCCTGTTCCGCAACCTTCTCCTGTGACATGCTGATCTCATTCCTCCGGTCTCGGATACGGTTGCCCAATTCAATCAAGTCCTGCGACCCTGCACGATTGCCCAATATGCACCTCCTTCCTGGTCTGAATTTTCTCCCGGAACTTTCCGTCATCGTGTCGTAAAGTGCGCAGCCCGCTTTACATCCGCCATTCCGTCAAGCCCTGTCCCCTGACTTTGCGACACCGTGCCGTAAAGTTGGACAACAAAAAAACAGCCGTGTATCAAGCTGTTTTTACGGATTGTTATTCAATTTATGCCTGTATTGCCTGTCCTTTCTGTTTCTTTCTATTTCTTTCAAACGCCAATCACGCCCTGCAAGGCTTCTTTACAAATTCACTTATTTTCATACCTTCCTCCAATCTGTACCTGCATCCAGTATATCACGCCTGGCACACCGAAACAATTTTATCGCCAATATTCCCCGTGCTTTTTCATCCGCTCCCATATAGGTCATGGTTCACTTCCGCTGTGTAATAATTGCTTATGGTCATCGGGGCATTATACAGCGTTGTCAGAAGATATGCCTTGATATTTCCCACCTTCGTCGTATTTGCGCCCAGGCAGGTAAGGATATACTCAATATGCTCATGGTTCAGCTTCATAAACCGGTTCTTGACAAGCGCCGCCGGCTTTTCCACTCCTGCAACCCGCACTGTGCCATTGTCCGGCAGCATCATCACTTCCACCATCAGCTCCACCAGTTCATCCACGTCCTCCCTCCGGTGATAGCGCCCGTCCTGGAAACACTCGTAAGATATGTGTTCCCGGATGATGTCTCGGTAAGCATCCATCTCTCCCATCACATCCGGCTCTGTTCCTGGGATAGATGGATTAGACAGGATAGGATTAGGATGGATAGCAGACACACCGGATTCAGGATCATTAAGATCAGGCTTACTACACTCCGTTTCACTAAATTCAGGCTTACTTAAATCAGTCTTGTTAATATCAGTCTTATTAGATTGTGATTTTGGAAATTCTTGAATTGTGATTCCCACCATTCCAGAAGTATGATTTTCACCATTCTTGAATTGTGATTCTGGAGATTCTTGAATTGTGGTTTTCATCATTCCTGAATTGTGATTTTCACCATTCTTGAATTGTGATTCTGGAAATTCTTGAATTGTGGTTTTCACAACTCTTGAATTGTGATTTTCACTATTCTGTGCATTTATAGGCATTCCACCCTGTTTTTCCTCTCTTTCCTTGCCCTCTGTCTGCCGGATAATGAAATTTTTCACGTATATGACATTCGGCTTTCCAAGCCCCAGGCGTTTCTTTTCAATCAGTCCAATTCCTTTATCTGCATCCAGTTCTTTCAGAAGCCTTACCGCTTTTTGTGTACCACAGTTCATAAGCTCTGCAATTTCTTCCACTGTAAAAATGATATACACCCTGTCCTCTTCATCAAACCACCGGTTCTTTATGCTAAGGCTCATACGGTCTAATAAAAGACCGTATAAAACCTTCGCTTCACAAGAGAGAGACTTGAAGCATTCTGCAGTGAACAGAACCTTCGGAATCCGGTAAAACGTGTACTGCTCCGCTTCCATGCCCCGATAATAATCAAACTGTAATTCCTGCATCCGTTGTCCCTCCCTCCTTCTGCTTCCATTCCTCCAGAAGTGTATAGATCACATCCTCAATCTGCTCTTTGGAATATTCCGTCGGGAAATAATTGCGGATTCTCTTTGCGGAAATCGTCACATTCACATTTTCCTTCTCTTTCCGGATTAAAACTGCATATACATTCCCTTCCGTCAATTCCCCTGTTTCACTGCTTTCCTTTAGCTGTTCTGCCTGCGCTTTCGATGGGAATATGCCGCTGTTGCCGATGGCGTCCACAACCCATGCCTGTTCTTCTGCTTTCAGATAAGACAGTTTCTCCCCGGCCACCATAGGGATTTTATTTTCATCCACATAATCCATCAGTTCTTCCGCCAGTTCCGACAGCCGGATATAACGCTGCACTGTCCTCCCGCTGTCCCCGGCAGCTTCCCCGATGGCATCCGCAGTATATTTCTCCCCTTTGCTGCCCTGGTGCTTCATTGCTTCGTATTTCATCCGATATGCCTTCGCCTTCTCACTTGGCAGGATGTCCTCCCTCTGGATATTCGTATCGACCATCAGGACTACCGCTGTATCATCATCCATTTCCCGGATAATGACAGGCATTTCCGTAAGTCCGGCAAGCTCACAGGCCCGCCACCGTCTATGCCCTGCAATAACCTCATAGCCGCCTTCCGGATGCGGGCGCACAATCCCCGGCATCAACACGCCATACTGCTTTACGCTTTCCACCGTTTCCTGCATTTTTTCATCATCCAATACCCGGAACGGATGGCCTTTAAACGTATGCAGCTCACTTAGGGGAACGGAAGTGACCGTTTCGCCCGTTTCATCTATGCCAAACAAATCATCAAAGCTGTTCAGCTTTACCTTCTCTGCGCTCTTACTTTTCATCCGCAAGCACCTCCTGTGTCAGTGAGTGGTAGCCGCCTGCCACAATCCCCTTCGGATCATGAAGATAGATGCTTTTCCCCTCTGCCGTGGTTTCCGCAGCCTTTACAGATAACGGGATGCAGTTCTCAAAAATATGTACCCGGTTCCCATATACCTCCCGGATCTGCGCTGAAATGTCCCTTGCGAAGTTTGTTCTCCGGTCTACCTTTGTCAGCAGAATCCCCATAATATCAAGCGCTGGGTTTAGCTTTCTATGTACCCGTCCAATCGTCTTAATAAGCTGCTGAAGCCCTTTGACTGGGAGATATGCCGCCTCTACGGGAATCAGTACGCTGTCCGCCGCTACAAGGGCGTTTATCGTAATCATGCCAAGCGAGGGCATACAATCAATAATCGCAAAGTCATACTCCCCTTTTACGCTGTTGAGATACTGGCGCAGTATCGTTTCCCTGCTCATAACATTTACCAAGGCCGTTTCCAAGCCTGCCAGTTCGATATTTGCCGGGATAAAATCAATCCCTTCCTCATGGTGGATAATGCCCTCACCTAACTCTGCATCCTCGTCGTTGATTACCTTTTCCATGATGTTCACTAACGTCACATCCAGCTCGTCCGGCTCCGCAACACCTAAGCTCACCGCCATGCTGCCCTGCGCATCTGCCTCTACCAACAATACTTTCTTGCCTGCCCTGGCAAGCCCAATCCCTAAATTCACACACGTTGTAGTCTTGCCGACTCCGCCTTTCTGGTTTGCTACTGCGATCACTCTGCACATATATACTTTCCTCCTGATTCTCCAATCTATTTTTCTGTTCTTTCCACTTCCGCATATACACGGAAATACTTATTTGTCCCTTTGTTTGCAAATGGTTCCGACACTTCTTTCACATCCACGCCTTCATGCCGCTCCAAAAGCCGCCGGAACCAGTGAAGGTCTTTCTTTGTCCCCTGCATCCTGATTTTAAGCATATAAATCCTCCATATCCACGTAAAAACAGTATTCCGGATAGCGGAGCTTGACTGCCTCCCAAAAGTATCTGGCATAGCCGCAGCAGAATAAATCTTCCACTGTATAACAACGGAACTCCTTTAATTGTTCATCCACATCCTCCGTATCATAGACACTTGGCGTTCCATTACAATAGAGGTTAAATGCCATCCGTACAATTTTCGCACTTCCGCTGGTCTGCCATCCTTCCCGCAGGCATTCCGTTTTCACGCATCCTGTTTTAAAATCATAAATTCTGTTCACATTTACCCTAGTATCCTGACCAATCCCCAGGCAGTACACCAATGCTTTATGGTATACATCCTGGTATCTGCATTTCTGCAGGTACTCCTTATAAAAATCCTTATGTTCTTTGCTCTTGAAAGTAATTGTGCGAGTATCTTTGTTTCCTGCACCTTTCGCTGTATTCGCTGCCATAGCTTGTCCTCCTTATCTTATCTGCTTGTTTTTTTATATTCTTGGGAGCTACACTCCCAAACCCTTGTGGATTCGTGCTGCCAGTTACCCAAAATACGGCTAACTGTCAACCCGAATTTGCTTTTGCCCCGGAGAACGGTTTTTCACTCCTGACCTTAACGCTGTGTTTGCCATTTCCTTTTCCTCCAATTCAAATTTATTTTTTGACCATAACAAAAAAGGACACTTCCCTAAAATTTCTTTTAGAAAAATGTCCTTAAAGTGCTTACTGTATTAAGTTGGCTCATGTACCAATCAACGCATTATCAGGCATTATCCCGCATTATGCGTTGCAAATTTGTTGCAATTTTGTTGCAAAATCTGAATCGAAGTACCGCAAACCCTTGAAAATACTGGCTTTATTTGTCCAAAGACTTCATCGTCGGGAAGGCGAGTACATCGCGAATCGCAGCGGCGTTTGTGAGCAGCATACACATCCGGTCGATTCCGAACCCGATTCCCCCTGTAGGCGGCATTCCGATCTCCAGCGCGTTCAGGAAATCTTCATCCGTCGTATTAGCCTCTTCGTCGCCCTGCGCCAGCAGTTCCTCCTGAGCCTTGAATCTTTCTCTCTGATCGATGGGGTCGTTAAGCTCGGAATAAGCATTCGCCATCTCCCATCCGTTCATGAAGAACTCAAAACGTTCTACGTATTCCGGATTCTCCGGTTTCTTCTTCGTAAGGGGAGATATCTCAATTGGATGATCCATGACAAACGTGGGCTGGATCAGGTGTTCCTCTGCAAATGCTTCAAAGAACAGGCTTAGGATATCGCCTTTCTTATGTCTCTCTTCAAACTCTACATGATGCTCCTTCGCAAGCGTTCTTGCCTGCTCCAGCGTCTCCACCTCGTTCCAGTCAATACCCGCGTATTTCTTCACGGCGTCTATCATCGTGATCCGTTCAAACGGCTTTCCAAGATCCATCTCCACGCCGTTATAGCTAATCGTGGTTGTTCCCAGTACTTCCTGCGCCACGTGACGGTACAGGTTCTCCGTCAGATCCATCATTCCGTTATAATCTGTATACGCCTGATACAGCTCCATCAATGTAAATTCCGGATTATGCCGGGTATCCAGTCCCTCGTTGCGGAACACACGCCCGATCTCGTAGACTCTCTCCAGTCCTCCTACGATCAGACGCTTCAGATATAATTCAAGGGAGATACGGAGCTTAAAATCCTCGCTCAGCGCGTTAAAATGCGTCTCAAACGGCCTTGCAGCCGCTCCTCCGGCGTTGCTTACCAGCATAGGAGTCTCCACCTCCAGGAACCCCTGACCGTCCAGATACCTGCGGATAGAGCTTAATATCTTCGAGCGCTTGATAAACGTATCCCTTGCCTCAGGATTCATGATCAGATCAACATATCTCTGACGGTAACGCATATCCGTATTGGTCAGGCCGTGGAATTTCTCCGGAAGGATCTGAAGACTCTTGGACAGAAGCGTCACCTTAGACGCGTGGACGGAGATTTCTCCGGTCTTCGTCTTGAACACCTCTCCTTCAAGGCCCACAATATCGCCGATATCTAATTTCTTAAAATCCTTATAAGCCTCTTCGCCTACGCTGTCCCTTGCCACATAAGACTGGATGTTGCCGCTCTGGTCAAGAATATTGCAGAAGGAAGCCTT
>OFFX01000365.1_pt1 | contig 39150 bp, 39 predicted proteins | sample 1521511 | NCBI WGS metagenome assembly OFFX01 (sample SAMEA3504125, study PRJEB24116) | mouse gut metagenome | biome: mouse gut; feature: mouse-associated habitat; material: faeces | place: Denmark | collected 2011
CGGACGGGGAAAACTATGACGGCGTACTTCGGATGCTGGATGTGCTTCTCTCCAATGAAACCGGCGAGGCGGAGAAGCGGAAGATTTTGCAGGACGATTACGATATCCAAATGACGCGGACAATGGAACAGGAGGTGTCGGTCATGTGCAATCTGAGCAAGGGCGTAATGGAAAAAGGCATAGCTAAAGGCCGGGCCGAAGGTCGAGCCGAAGGTCGGGCCGAAGGTCGGGCCGAAGGTGTGGCTAAAGGTATGACTAACGGAATCTTGTCCTCCATCAAGAGCCTTATGGAAACGATGGGAATGACCATCGAACAGGCTATGGCGGCACTGAAGGTTCCAGAGAATGAAAAGCAGAAATATATGGATCTTATGGAGCGTCAGTAGCCTACCCAGAACGCCACGGATGGCCTGAGAAATCCGTGGCGTTTTAGGCTTCATTTTCTCTGTTCATTATTGTGACTGAAATTGACACTTTCCAGAAGAAGTTTGAACTTTAGACGAGGTGTTCGCGTTGCTTTATGAACTACTTGGGAGAGCGCCGCGTTCGCAACGCGGAGGTCGAGGGTTCGATCCCCTTCGAGTCCACCAAAGCAACATAATCCGAACTTGTTCCCCATCGGGAACGGGTTCGGATTTGTTGTTTCTCTGCCAGTATCAGCGCATAGAAAAACGTCCCCTGTCTGGATGATGGGGGACGCTTCTCTACAAGACGGCACAATATCTGGATAAACAGCTGGTGCGATATATCTCACAGAAACAGGCTTTGCAAGGGAACGGGCCTACGCACAGACCAAGGGCGCTCAATACGCCTCTAACGAGTATGCACAGAAGCCAGGCAGCTCTTATATACAGGCCAGGGCCCCGTTGGATACGCGACCATCAAGAGTTGCTCAGTGTCCTAAAAACAGAGTGTGCCTACTGCCACGAGCTACGGACCATCCGATGGGCAAAGGAATTTGTGAACAACTATATTTGGAAGCACAAAGTCCAGTATTTCCAAGGCCAAAACGGTCAAGGTGTAGGAGTAGTCGAGAAGTAAACGGCTCTCCTACACCTTTTTCCGCTCTTTACTGCCTTTAACTGAGGAACTTTTTCATGCCAATCGCCTCCTATCACCGGTCACGCTTCAGAGCTTTATTCATAGGGCATTTCGGCTCCATTTTGAACGATTCAGCCCCGAAGCATGTAGAGGGTATTCGGGTCCTTGGTGGGAAGAGCCTCATACTCGCCGCGATCCATGACCTCGATTTTCAGATAGCTCCCCTCTGCGGGACCGCCGTCTTTTCCCTTGAGAGAGGCGATCCACTCTTCCTCTGTACCGACGAAGCCCAACTCCACAGCGATCTGATAAGCGGACTTACCATCCTCGCCTTTCAGTGCGCCGGCTCCGGCAAGAGTTGATTTGATAAGTCTCTTCAGGACGGTATACGCCTGATCGCCTGTCATGCAACCGCCTCCCCTAAATCAGGTACCACTTCTTCGTCCCAGCATGATACTGAGCGTAGGTGCCATTGTCGAGGAACAGACAGCTACTCCCGGCCGCCATATCATCGCTGACGGGGAGCTTATCGAAATCCTGACTGAGCCCCTGGTACTCGCGTTTGTAGCGCATCTTCCCATCTGTGTAGCATTGCTTGTCCACACCAACGAGCTCGATGCTACCGAGATTTTCGTTCATAGGCTACCTCCTCGCGTCAAGCTGGGTCAGGGCCTCTTTCAGTTTGTCGAATCCGAACATAGCGGCATACGCCACCATAAAACCCAGGACGACGGTCGCCACGACCATGTACCACACAACGGCCACCGCTTTGATCTGGCAGTAGGCGAAGAACGCCACCAGGGTCAGCACCATTGAGATGATGACCACCAGGATGTTCGTCGGCAACTTCTCCCAGGTAACCTTCTTGAGAACCTGGGTGATGATGTTGGTCAGCACCACGAGAACGCCGACGATACTGATGACCACAGACCAGTTCAGAATACTTTCCATGCACGATTCCTCCTTGCATTACCCGACGCCGTCGGGCGGGCCAGAGCCGTGTTTATCCGGCCATGAGTTGTTTTTGCTGAGGTTCTCAACGACGGACTTGATGGCATACACCAACACCACGCCGATGATCTCAGTAAGCGCCACCTGTGAAAGACTCTCGGCGATCTGCTCTTTCCCAAGCCATGCCAAAATGTAGCTGCACCACACCCAGGCAAAACCATTGAGCAGACAGACCCACACGATAATTTTCATGGTAGTCGCTTTCTTCTTCGGCTCAGAGGGGAGCGGAATAGGATCTTCGTATTCCTCTTCGGGATGGTAGTCCATGTCCGAACCCTCCAAAATATCAGCGGGTCGCTCTTCTACCGAAGAAGCGGCTTCTTTTGCTTTGATACTTAACATGCGCCGCCCTCCCGCTTACCCGATGGGGTGGTTGAAAAAGTAACCGACAACGATGCCGATAATGGTGGTGATGACATAGCCAACCACCTTTCGCCACATCTCACCGTCGCGGCTCTCCAGTGTTTCCAGACGCTTCCCTTGGGAGACCTGCTCCTTCAGCATGTTCTCCATGTTCAGAGCCAACTTCTCCACGGATGTGCTGATCGCGGCAACCTGCTCGACGGTTCTCTCCAAAGCATCAAGCCGATGGTTCTGGCGCTTGTTCTCGTCCTCCAAACGCTGATTCTCGGCATCCATACTCCGGCGAAACTCCTCGTGCTCATGGCGAGAGATGTAATCTCCGTCCATATCTGTCACCTCCTGCTACTTCTTTGTTTCGGCGGTCCGCTTACTTCAGCATCCCAATCAGCTCGGTGTACTCAGCCTCGGTGATCTTGTTGGCAGCGTAGAAGAAATCCAGCTTTCCCTCGATACCCTCGGTCTGACCGCGCTCGATCATGCGCTTCAAAGTACGATACAACATGGTCTATTCCTCCTTTCCTCAAATATCATTCTCGGACAGACCCAGCTCCAGCAGGGTGATCCGGTACTCCTGATCCACGTTCATGGCGTCCATGTCCCGAATGGCGGTGTCGGTGGCCGTCTGCGCCCGAAACAGCGCCTCATTGCTCCGGTCCACCTCATTGTCCATGCCCTTCTTCAGGAACTCCTCGTAGTTGTCCTGAACGTTCTGAGCGACGCCGTCCCAGGTCTCGACCTCGACGTGGTACTCGTCGTACTCGAACCCATTAAAGTCCTCCTTCTGGACAGGCACCACATTTTGAAAGAGCCGAACGAGGCTCTTATCAGTCCCGGGGATCTGTTCCACCGTAAAGCGGCCGGGATCGACCATCCCCTGTACTTTCATGGTATCACTCCTTTATGCCGCCACATAGGGCGGGTATAGTGCTTGAAGCCTCCTGCATTCCCTTCGGACAACCTTCTTCAAATCGAACATCGTCTTGGGCTGGTAGTACCGCTCCAATATTTTCTGGCTGTTGCATTTTCGGAGCTGACCCAGCCTGGAGATCAGACCAGATGCCCTCTTGAACGAGATGACCCGGTTCCGGTCTCTCCGGTAGTAATAGGCGTGCAGGCCCTGCTTCAGCCGGAACAGGTTGTGCTTTCGCAGAATGGTATAGCCGTGCCCAAACCGGTATCCCAGAGCCGACGGCATTCTCGGACGGCGGTGGCGCTGCTTTTTCTCTGGAAGAAGCGCGTGTTCCCTCTCCACCTTGGGAGTGAAGCCGACCCGGAACACCTGCCACGTTCCCTTCAGCTTCAACCCGATCTCCGCCAACCAGGCGTTCATGTCCTCGAACAGCTTCCTCAGCTTTCGCTTGTTGGAGCTGAAGATGGTGAAGTTGTCCATCTGACGGATGGAATGGCTCACGCCGTACTTCTTGTCGTGGATCATCAGGTCCAACGGCTGAAGCGTCAGGTGCAGGAACCAGGCGGAGAAGAACGCGCCGATCAGCACGCCGTACTCCATCATGGCGTCGCACAGCCAAAGGGTCTCCTGGTCCTTGAACAGCCGCTTCAATGCGTTGATGACATGGGGCGGGTCCAACTCCTCGAAGCAGTGATAGATGTCGCACTCCAGCGCGTACCGAGTGCCGACTGGGTCGTTCTTCATCCACTTCTTGATGGTTTTCACGCCATAGGAGTTGCCCCGGCCGGGAACGCTTGCGATGCAGTAGCGGTCCATGCTCCGCATGATGTGCGGGATCATCGGCTGCAATACCGCGTGATGGACGCACTGGTCCGGCCATAACAAGGGTTCGTTAATGTCTCGCCATTTCCCTTTCCCGTTGTCCGCGTTCCGGTCCCAGCGTCGCCGCTTGATGGGTTTGTTCATATGCGCGTCTCCGCTCACCAGGTCTTGGATGAACTTGTCGAGTTTCTTCACATAGTCATCCAGATTCGCCTCGATCTCCAGAACCTTCTTGTTCAGGCTGTGGTCGCCGTTGCGCCGGTGACTGGCACAGACCTCCTGGATCGCCAGGCGCAGGTTCTCCTCGGAGCGGATTTGTTGGTAAACTCTAACTCGTTTCATCAGGGATATTGTTCCTCCTTGTAGCCTCACAACTGTTCCAGCGCCGCGGGGTGTTCCGAGGCGAGACCCGGCCCGAAGTGTACTAAGCTGTGTCCTGACGGCTCATCTTCAGCAAGAGCTGGGCGGTCAACTGTGCGATATAGAAAGGGTGAGGACCCCTTACTACCAAATGGAGGGTTAGCCTATGGCTTATCAAGGATGCGACAGCCGATGTTGTCGTTCGAGTTCGACGCACTGTTGTAGTTGACGTAGAACGGCCCGTGATTCTGGTTCTGGTTGTAGTTACCGCCGTGGTGCAGGCATGGGTTACTACCGTTGAAGTTCCAATAATCCGGGACCATCGTCTGCTGCACAGTCGACCCCCTGAAAAATAGGAGGGGGGGGGTACTTTTCAGCCTCCGCCCTCTCCTATTCCAGGAGTAAAATTACTCCATTTTGAATTTCGTAAACGGGAATGCGGGGGAAGGGGCTGCGGCCCCCTCACCCCTGCACCCCTACCTCCTCAGGGGAGTAGTCACGCCGCCTTCGGCGGGCGTTCCTGGAGGCGACAGCCGATGCTGCCGCTCGAGCCCGACGCACCGCTGCAGCCGACGCAGAACGGCCCGCGATCCCGGTACTGGCCGTAGCTACCGCCGTGGAACAGGCACGGGAAACTACCGCCGAAGCTCCAATAATCCGGGACGTAAGTCGTTTGACTTCCGGCCTTGGCGATGGGATAGAGCGCCCACTCCAGACCGCTTTGGGTCGGGATGGCGAAGTCAGACGGATAACCATCTGTCGGCTTGCCCACCAGAACGCCGTTGGCGCTATCGCTGAACTGGTTGGGATTCTTGATGACGTTCAGGCCGTTGCTGTTGTAGTAGCAGCCGTCCATCCAGTCATACACGTTGTCCCACCAACCCTCGATGTTGCGGTACTGGGTAAACCCATAGGTATCCCGGTTGGCCGCTGTGGTGCCGGTGTGGTACTGCATGGCATCCGTCTTGCCGTTGTTCTCCTTGGAGCCGGCGGCGGAACAGCCGTAGCCGATCGTCTTCTGACCATTCCAATCAGCAAACTCCACCAGATACAGCATACCCACATACCACATCTGGGCGAAGTCCATCTGCCAAATGTTAGTCCCCAAATTATGGATACTGGTACGAGCCGCACTTCTGGTGATACTGACCTGCTGCGCCTTGTTGGTCTCCGACTTGTAGGTGCCGGAGGCGCAGTGATACCGGGCAATGTAGGAGAAGTTCAGTTCGCCGAGACCATCGCCGCGATCCATGTTCACCGGGTCCACATGGAATCCCTCAACAGGACCATCCGCAATCTGGAGCTTCAGCTTCTTGCCCGTCTTGGTCCACTTGTACCAATACTTGGGCTCCTTGACCATCACGCCGCCGGTGCGGGTCTCCTTCACCATGCCGCTCCAGGGAAGCAGATTGTCAAAGGGAGAGGAACCATTGCCGTTATTCACAGCGGGAGAGGGATCAGAGAAACCAGCCGCCGCATCCGTGCGGGTGCCCTTGGTGGGGCCGCTGCTGGTCCAGTCCCATTCCACGCCGTAAATTGTGGTAAACTGGGCCGCCACACTCACCGACTTTGCCGCAGGTGCGGTGTAGTTGCTTCCGCCAGTAGGCGTCACCTTGATCGAGGTGGTGCCGGTGGTATCGCCCACGCTGCTCACCCGATAGGTCTTGCCGCTCACCAGAGCAACCGTTGCGATCTTGGTGTCCATAGACTGCACCGTATAGCTGCCGTCGAACTCGCCGGAAATCGTAAAGGTGCCGGTTTTGGCGCCAGTCTTCAGAGTAATGGAGGTGGGGGACAGCGTCAGCGTGCCCGTCTTCTTGCCGATGGTCCACGTCACCGTTTTGGCCGTGGTGCTGCCGTCGCTCCACTGGTAGTTGGCCGTGGGCGTGACGTTGGCGCTGTACTCCCCGGCATTCGTACCCTTGGTGGTGCCGCCCAGGGTGAGCTTGTTGCTGTCGAAGTTCTTCAACGAAACCGTCTGCTCGCTGCCGGTGTAGGTCAGAGTGCCGTTCTGGCTGGGAACCGTGGTGATAGTCGCCCGGGCAATACTCCAGGTGGCGCTCTTGGCGTCCGTAGTACCATCCCACCACTGATAGTTGGCGGTAGGCGTAAAGCTGGCGGGGTAGTTTGTCCCGGCATTGACAGCAGCCTCCACACTCACCGCCATTTTGACGGAATTGTAGTTGCTGTCCCAAGAGGGTGTCTTGGGGTTGCCGTCGTAGGTGGGAATACTGGTCTGCTTGGGCACAGCGGCAATAGTAGCCCGGTTGATCTTCCACTTCACCGTCTTGGGAGCGGTGGTGCTGTCAGCCCACATGCCGGACAGCAGGGAGAACGTGGCTTCGTACTCGCCGGCATCCGTCATGGCCGTCACCTGGACGGTGGAGTGCTCCTCGTCGAAGTTGTCCCATGCCGGGGTCTTCTTCGTACCGTCATAGGTGGGGATGTCCTTCTGAGTGGGCACGGTCACCAGAATACTGGCGATGACCCAGATAGCATCCTTGGCCGTGGTAGTGCCATCCCACCACATGTAATTCGCCGTGGGGGTGAAGTTGGCGGTGTAATCTCCGGCGTCGCTTCCGGTGCGGTCGCCGCCAATGAGCATCTTGGTCGGGTCGTAACCGCTCCAGGACGGGCTCTTGGGAGTGCCGTCGGCAGCGGGGATGTCAGTCTGCGTAGGAACAGCCGCGATGACAGCCCGGTTGATCTTCCACTTCACCGTAGCCGAATTGGTGCCGCTGGGGAACACATAGCCGTAGTTCAGCGTGAAGGTAACGCTGTAATTGTCCTTGGCGTTCACACCGGAGGTATCGCCCTCCAGCGTCATTTTGACGGAATCGAAGCCGTTCCACACGGGACTCTTCGACGTGCCGTCATAGCTGGGAATGTCCTTCTGGGTGGGTACGGCCACCTCAATGGCCTGCACCGTCACGTTCAGCGTCGTGGAGCACGTTACGCCCTCATAGGTGTACTCCAGGTTGACAGGCTGCTGGCCCAGGGTGGAGAACTCCGTGGTGGGGTAGGTGTATCCCGTGGCGGCGGACGTGGAGCCGTCCGAGAACTCGGCGGTCACGGCCATACCGTCGGGCTGGAACTTCTCCAAGTAGTTGTAGGTTGTCTTGGTGGGGGGCGTGGTGACCTTGATGGCGGTCAGCACCTTCTCCACCGTCACAGGAGTGCTCGCCGTCTTGGTGACGCGCCCCTCCGTATAGGTGATGGTGACCTCCTTCACACCGTCGGTGAGAATGGTGGGAGTCACAGTGTATCCGGTCACGTCCGAGGTAAGGCCATAGCCGTAATCGGCGGTGACCACCATACCGGTGGGGTCGAAGCTCTCCCCGGACTTGTAAGTTGTCTTGATGGGCGGTTTCGTAATGGTCAGGTTCACCAGTTTCAGCGAACCGCCTCCGCCACCGCCGCCAGTCAGGTTGAATACCTTTCCGACGTTCGCGTTTTCGCTCATTCCGTATCGACCTCCAGTCGAAGAATATTCACGGTCAGATCCACGTCAGGCGTGACCTCACACCGAAACGTGATTTCGCCGTCTTTGGTGACATTGTCTGCCTTGATGCCGGTGTCGCTGCAATTCATGAAACAACCGGCGTCGCCGCAGACAAAATAGCAATAGCCGCTGTTCGCCAAGAGGGACTTGTGCTCGACCTTCTGCGCTCTGCCGCTCCATTTGGCAACCGGCAGAGTGACCGTAATGAGTTGCCCATAACCGGCGGCAATCAGGGCCGCCAGATCGGCGATACGGGCGGCAGAATCGGCTTGTGCCCTGAGAGCAAGCATCTTAAGCTGCTCCACAGTGGTCATCTTGTTCTTCTCTGCCATGCGTTATCTTCCTTTCAAAAGCGAAAGGGGGACAGGAAAATATCCCATCCCCCTCTCAGATTGCTCAGGGCTCAGTGACCTCGGGAGTTTCCGGGGGTGGTCTGAGCCGCGCCGAAGACCTCGTCCAGCATGGCGGTGATCTCGGTGTCCTCAGCCATCACGATGCCCGCCAGCTTCTCCTTGTCCGCATCGGGATACAGGCCTGCGCCGTCCTCCTTCTGAACATAGCCGGACAGGTCCACCTTGGTGTTGCCCACATGCTCCACCTTGCCGCCCAGCACCATGTACTCGTCGTACTGATCGTCCTCGTCGGAGCCGGTCTTGGGCACCATGTAGATGAACTTCTCGGCGTCCTCGGCAGCGGGGTCGATGGCGTCAACGCCGGTCACGATCTTGCGGGTCAGGTGGTCAGCGGCAGCCACAGCCTCAGCGATGGAAGGGCCGATGTCCACGCCCTTGTCGGTGACCGCCAGAGCGGTGCCGTTGTTCTTGATCTCGGTGATGACGTTGGGCTCGCCGCCGGTCGTCACCAGATCCTCCACCTTCGTGGCCAGGTTGTCCACCTTGGTATCCACCTTGTCGATCTCGGTCTTGGAGCGCTGCGCCAGCATCTTCAGCTGGTCAAGAGTGGTGTGCTTAGACATAAATATGTCCCCCCTTAAAAGTATTTGTTTACGGCCATCAGCCGAAAACATCGTTGAGAATATCAGCCACCTCTTTGTCAGTGGCCGTGTTGCTGGGAAGTTCTTCGGGCTGCTCCGAGGGGTCGGTCTTCTTACCGAAAGTGTCGGTGAGAACATCGCTGACCTCTTCGTCGGTTGCTGTCTCACAGACGCTGTTCTTGATCTCCCGGAAGACCTCGGCCAGGGTCTTGCCCTCGAATCCGGCGGCGGAGAGATCTCCAATAGCCGCCATGATCTCGGAATACACATCGTCCGGCAAAGGAGTACCGGAAGAGCCTCCGCTCATGCTCAGGGTAGCGTCGGGGATGATCATACTGGCCAGACACCAGACGGTGCCCTTGCGCTCTCCTCCCTTGACGCCGTAGAGGCCGATTTGGAGCTTCACGCTCCCATGCTTCAGACATTCGGCGGGGATGATGCAGCGATCCTCTGTCAGCGCAACGATGACGCTGGCGGGGCCTGCCTCGAAGATGGCCGTCTTGGAATATCCATCCCAGCTCTTGTCGAAGTTGAACTCCACGTCATAGGTTTTCATAGAGTTCTGGCGGAGTGTATCATCCTCCACCATAACGGCCCAAGTGTCCATGACATTGATTTTCAAGACTTACACCTCCTGTCAGGCCGTTCCGTTGGCGGACAGCTCGAACCGGATCAGGTTCACAGTCAAATCCTCCGCCGGGTCCGTGTCGTTCGTGAACGTAATGAAGCCAGTCGTGGTGATGTCCTTGGGCTGAACGTTGCACTCAAGGAACTCCTCACGGCTGGCTTGGGATGCGCTGAGAAAATACTTGTGGGTGGACAGGGCCAGAAGCCGCTCATCCGCGATGGTGATCTCGCCATCCTTCCACCCTGCGGCGGGAATAACCAGATCGAACCAGATGCCCAGGACATCGCCGGCGCCTGTACCATTCCGCCCGTTGTAGACCGAAATGTTGTAGGTACTGTCGTCTGTCAGCGTCACAGTATAGATGTCCGTGGTGCCGGGGGTGTGGTCCCCCTTGGTAAGCTGAATGTCTTTGATGCCGATGCCAATAGGACCGATGAGCTCACAGCCGATGCCGCTGTCAACATACTCCTGCTTGTCGGCGTCCCAAATCCACCACGTCCCGTCCTGAGGCTTGGCCGGCTTTCCGCTATACTGCTGGGCGGAGAGGGCGCTTGCGGCGGCTTCTGCGGCGGACTGTGCCGCGTTGTCCGCTTCATCGGCGGCATTATCCCTGGCCGTCTCTGCTGCAACCTTGGCGGCTTCCGCGGCGGTTTTGGAAGCCAGTGCAACGGCAGCAGCCGTCGTGGCTTCCGTTGCTTTCTGAGCCGCGATGGTCTCGGAGTTCTTTGCGTTGGTTTCAGATGTCTTGGCCGCCCCTGCGAAAGTGGATGCTTCGGTTGCCTTTCGAGTGGCGGTATCCGCCGAGTTCTTGGCCGAGGTGGCGGAGGCCTGAGCGGAATCCTTTGCCGTAGCAGCAAACTGCATGGCGTTGGAGGACTCCACGTTCATAGCCGCCAAAGCGTCATGGATAGACCCTCGCACCTCCTCACCATAGATGGCGGAGAGGATCTTTTGCAGATAGGAGCTGATGTTTGCCAATTAACTCACCCCTCCTACTCTTCCAACATCCAGTCGATTCCGACAATCTCCTCGCCGGAGAGAACGCCAACGGTGTCCTCAAACTTGGCGGTCATGATCTCGACCTCATGCTCCATATTGTTGTAAGGAGCCATCTCGTCACAGAATGCCTTGAAGCTCGGGGAACCGACTTTGATGGATACGGTGGGCAGCTCGGTTCCGTCCTCTGCCCGATCCGGCTCGCCATGCTTTTCCACCAGTTCCATTTTGAACCGGTTGTACTCAGTCAGCGTGTCAGAGAGAATCCGGTAGTTTCGCGCGGCCACATAGCCGATCTTGTTCCGCTGAGAGAGGATCGGCTCAAGCTGGCGCATCATCACGACCAGCTCCGAATTCTTCTTCGTGAGTTTTTTCAACGCGATTCCCCCTTTTGTTGATATAGTTCGCTTACCATATGGTAAAGCTTTTGGATCATGTGCGTGTTCAGTGCGATAAACTCCCCATAGCGGAGACCATATCGGAAGTCGGTGATTCCGTCCTCCATGACCTCCTGCACAGGGGCCTTGACCAGCGCCGCCAGTTCTCTGGAAGTAAGCCCCGCGTCAAGCATGGCCTGTTCCACGTCCTGGGCAATGAAACCCAGGTGCATCCGCCCCGAAACGCCGTCATTGTACTTAAACCGCGTCGGCTTCAAAGACAAGAAGAACTTGTCGTACTGATCCAGGTTATAGCTGATGGTATTCTTGACACGGGCATCGGAGCGAATCGAAATTTCATCCGTCGCATTAACGCCCATGCCGACCCAGATAGACGCACCAGAGCCCGTCATACGAGCGCCGGCATTGGTAACGATAATGTAAGGCTCCCAGCCAGGGCCGTTGGAACCGTACATCATTGCGCCATAGGTCGTCCGCTCCCCGTCGCTGCCGTGTCCCTTGCAGAACCCGCCGTAACCGCAGGAAAGGTCAACATAGTTGGCGTCAATCGTACCGGCTTTGATGTAGCTGGCGTTGATGTACAGCCGACCGTAGGTAGAGTCGCTGAAAATGCCAAACTTGGTGCCTCCGCTGGTGAGAACATTGAAGACGTTCTGATCGGTACACCGTTCATAGTAGGCGTCGTTCGCCCTCGACCAAGCGGCACTGGCCTCATCGTAGGCGTAGGCGGCGTCGCTTCTCGCCTGATTGGCGTTGGTGTTGGCGGAGTAGGCCAAAGAGTAGGCCTCGCTGTATCCGACATTCTGCTCAGTAACCTGAGCCCAGTTGATAGAGCTTCCAGCGCCCATCGTTACCTTGCCATTGATGGTCACCTGCCCGCTGGCCCCGTCAACCTTGAATGTAATGGCCCCGGTGTACTTATTGGTGACCGTAATGCCATACAAATCCAGATAGTCGGCGGTGAATTTCTTCTTCGCCAGATCCATCATGCTGTTTCCGTATTTGTCCAGGAAATCTTCTGCCTGAACAACCCCCTTGAAGTTGCCGGTGGCCGCGGTAAGCTGACCGCCGAAAGTACCCTTCGCACCGGAGAGCGTTCCCGCAAAAGTGCCGCGGCGAGCGTAGAGATTACCCTCCTCGTCAACCGTGAAGTTGCCATTGCCGATGTTGATGGAGCCCTTTTTCATGGTCAGCTTTCCGGTGGTGAAATCAAGACTGAAGTTTCCCCCATAGTCTTTGAGCACACCTGCCCGAATTACATCGGCGTTCAGTACACCAGAAGTGATGTAGTCGGCAACGATGGAGCCATCCATGGTCATCGCCAAGCCGAAGGTCTTGCCTCCATCCTTGGAATATCCGAAACCATTCATGTTCCATTTCCAAAGTTTGTCGGCCTTGGTATAGTCCTGAACGTTGGAGATAATAAGCTCCTCCGAGCCGTTCTCTCCCTTGGTGATGGTGATGTAGCCCGTGGTCGCCATATTCATGATTTGAGTGGCGTTCTCCTTCGCTTCCTTAAGCAAAGAATGTGCTTTGGGAAGTCCCTCAATCTTTTGCAGGATGGCAGCGCTGATCTGGTTGTTCACACTGGTCAGGCTGGTCTTCACCGTATCACCCATTTTGAATTGGGTTTGGTCCGGGTTGTCCAGCGGAATCTCCAGCTTTGTAACCGGGAACATCCGGTCCAGCCCATGAGGGTAAGAGATGACCCGGATTTCATCCAGAAGCTTGACGGCTTCATGGTCCACATCCAGATAGTGAAGATCCAATGCGCTCAGCTCCAGCTCCATGTTGTCAAACTGGAGATCTGTCAGATAAGCCTTCGCTTTCTCCAACAGAACAGCCGGATCTGTCACATCGTCCCAGGTGACCGTCTTTTCAATCCAGCCATAGGCTTTCATCGCCGCGTCAGACTGAACGTACATACTGCCCTGGTTCACACTCTCCACAGTCAGATAGGCGTCGAGCGCTTCAATGGGGCTGTCATCCAGACGGCCGCCCAAAGGAACAATAACAGTAGCGAACTCCGTAGAATCCCACTTCCGGGTAAAGTCAATGAGATTGGTTCCAAACTGAATGACCTGGCTGCAAGTGTCGGGATAATCCTTCAGGTAGTCCAGATACCGAACGCCATTCTCTTTTCGGACACGAAGATGACCGCCATACTCTGTGACCAGAGCGTTGAAAATTTCAATGGTCTTCTCGTAGTTGGTGTAGTAGGTCGGATAGTTCTTATCCACCACCGTCACGACACCAATGGTAAACCGGCGGTTTTCCGGAACCTTGGAGTTGTGAACAGCAATGAGTTTTTCGAGATACGCTCGAATCGAAAGACCGGCGTGCTCCCCAGGAGGCTGACTGGTGTCATTGAAGAATGCCAGCTCACCCTCGCAGTAGAGAATACGGTTGTTGTAGAAGTCCTTGTTCTCTTCCAGCACACGCCCGGCCCATAGTTCTTTCCCGTCCTTTTGGACCGAAATATCAGTGGTCAGACGCTTGATGCTGCTATAACCAACGTTCTGCGGTGTCAGTGTCATAGCCAGGGAACCGGCTGCGTTATCCTCCAAGATCAGCTTGGGGTTCAGGACTTTCATGCTGTCAAGCGCGAACACATCACTATAGATGCAGACGCCATCCGCATAGATCGAATACATCCCTTACAACCTCCCTTGTCTGAAGTCAACGGACACGGTCCCCGTGCCGGAATCGCACCACAAATACATCGTGGCTCCCTGGTCGCCAAAGAAGACGAACTCCGGGATCTGGCTTCTCCCTTCCGGAAGGAGCTTCGTTTCATCCAATCCCAGCTGAGGATTGACAAAACGGATATGAACGCCTCTCCGCGCCGTGGTGGATACGATGAAACTGGGGCAGATAGGCGCTCTGCCAAACAATGCCGCATCAAGGCGGCGAGTCAATGTTTTGGTGCTAACGGCGATGTTCTTGAAGAGCATGGATCGAATCACGCCATTTTGAAAGTTGAACGGGTCCCAAAGCCAATCGTCGATGGACGACAGCACCGACCACTTGTACGGTCCCACATCATAGTCGATAACAATACGAGACCAATCCTTCTCCGACTTCCAGGCATTCACAGTGAAACAGCCTTCATAGAAATACTCGGGATCATCCTCTAAAACTGCCTTCATGCTCTGCCCATGCAAATAATCCATGATATCGGAGTAGGCCATGTGCCAGGGCTTGAAATCATTCATGACGATGAACTCAATAGAGCCCCTTCGGTTCTGATACACCGGATACCTGGTGAGGGCTTGCGACAAATCAATGACGCCGTCCCCACCGGGAATGTCCAATGTCTTCACCTTTTGCGCGGGAGGGTTGAATACCGGTCGGGAAGAGGGGACCAGCCGCCAATCATCCCATGTGTTTTTATCGCCGAATGTGACAGAATGATACAAACTAAATCCCCCTTCCTTTATAAGCCTGTTTCCGCCCCAAGGCCACGTCCATCGGGTCCGCCATCTCACCGACCAGGGTGCCGGTATCAAGCACAACCCGCATCCGCTTCATTTGCTCGGCCATATCGGCCATATCGCTGCGGAGAGAGCGAAGTTCGCGAACAACATTCTCGTTGTCCACATTGACAGTCATCCCATCCTTGTCCATTGTGGAGTTGAAGGCCAAACTCGCCTGGCCTACAAGCCCCATGGTTTTCTGAGGATAGAACAAGCTGTTCAGTTGTCCGGCGCCTCTCGTCACATCAGAGAGATCAAGAACAGGCCGGATTGTCGGCTGCATATCGAAGTTGCCGTTGGTCAGTTCCGCAACCATAGAGATCGCATTAGACAAACCGCTCTTAGCCGACTCTGCCATGTTGGCGCCGGCGTCGTAGGACTTGCCTGCGTAGTCTTTCAGGCCGCCCACAAAGCCGAGACCTGTGTAGTTGCCCAGTTCACGGAAGACGCGGGAAGGCGAATTGATCTCCAGAGTGTCCTTCACCGCCTGAACGCCTTCCAGCGCCATTTGGGTCAGAGCATCCAGGAAATTAGTCTTTTCAGACTCGACGCCTCCCGTAATGCCGGTCACGATCTGTTTGCCAGTCTCATCCCATCCGGCCTCCTGAAGAATCGCCTGAGCTGCATCAGCCATCTCCTGCATTTCCTTCTCGGTGTCCGTCTTGATAAGACCGACCTTCTCGCCGAAGTCTTTGCGAAGCTGTTCCAGCTCGGCATTGACATCAATCGTGACCTGGTCCATCTTCTGCTGCCAGACAGCACGGTACTCCTCCAGCTCCTGATCTGCCTCCACCCGAAGCTGTGCGATATTGTTCTGAGTTTCAATGCGAAGCCCTTCCAGTTCGCTGACAGCCTGTTCACGGGCCTGAGCGTGCTTGATAGACCAGAGAGAGGCATACTTCTCCAGCTCGGAATCGCTCATGGAGTTGAGCGCCTTGAGCTCCGCAATAGCGGAGGGGCCCATTTCCTGAAGCTCGCCAATCAGCTCGGAATCCAGACCTCTCGCTGAGAGGCTGTCTAAAATATCCTGCCACTGGCCGAACTCCTGGACCTGTCCTTCCAGGTTCTTCATAAGGGTTTCGCCGCTGACCTCTTCCCGCTCCTTGACTGCGTCAAAGAGGCCGTAGGATTGATAGAGGCTCTTTGTCCTGGACTCAACGGCGCTCTGGTACTGGTCGTTCAGGGATTGGATGTCGGAAGCAAGCTTGTCGTTGATGGACTTCACCTTGTCGGCGTATTCCTGCTCCAGGTCAAGCCGCTTCTGATTGGCGGAAGCCTGAGCACTCTGTACGTCGGCAATGTACTGTTTCTGGGCCTCGTAGATCTCCTTCTCGACACGGTAGACCTCCCGGTCCATCTTCTCCCGCTCTTCGGTGCCCTTGGCGTACCGGCTCTGAACCCGTTTATAGGCCGCCAGCTCGTCAGACAGGGACATCCGATTGTAATACTTCTCCTTCTCAATCCAGTCCATGGAATTCTGATAAGAGGCGTCTACCAGCTCATTGCGCAGACGGTAGACCTCGCGGTCAGCCTTTTTGCGTTCCTCACTGCCCTCCAGATAACGGGCCTGAACACGCTCGTAAGCTGCCAGTTCCTCCTCCAGACTGAGACGGTTGTAATACTTCTCCTCCTCGATCCAGTCCATAGATGCCTGATAAGTGGCCGAAACCAACTCATTTTGAATCCGGTAGACCTCGCGGTCAATCTTGATTCGCTCCTCGCTCCCGGCCTTGTATTTCTGTTGCAGGTTCTCATATCCGGCAAGCTCGTCTTTCAGGCTGAGCTCACCGTAATACTTCTTCTCTTCTGCCCATTTCTCAAAAGCGTCGATGCCCTTGGAGCTGACAGCGATGACCTCGTCGATCATACCAGAGGCCGCCTGGCTTGCCGGAACGATGCTGTTCTTCACACCGATGGCAAGACCTGCGCCAATGTTCTCACCCAAATGGATGTACTCGCGGGAAGGTGAATGGCTGTCCAGCGCTTTCTTGGATGCATTCAGGGCCGCGAGACCCAGATTGCGGCCTGCGGTGGAAGACGCGCTCATTTTCGCGTTGATGCCGTTGACAAATCCCTGCCCGGCGTTCTTACCGGCAAGCTCAAACTGCGGTTTCAGTTCGTTGATTTTGGAGACCGCCGCTGACACCACAACGCCCATGGCAGTCTTGATCCTAACCGTATAGGACGTGATCTTGGTACTCATCACAGACATCATAGAAGTTGTAGCGATTCCAACGTCCGTCGTTTTGGTCTTGATGACCTCCACAAGAGACGCGACCACGACCTGCATCGAAGAGTTAGGGATGGATGCATTCTCCGTGATCGAGGAACCGACTGTGTTCAGCATACTGACAACAGCCGATGTAACCTCGCTGTCGCAGTTGTAGAACGCAGTGGTGAACCCTGTAATACCAGTGCTGGCCAGAGAACTCAGAGAACTGCTGAAATTAGAAAACGCATTCTTGTCAATGTCCTTGACGCCCTTTGCCAAATCGACAAGGCTCCAGACGGCTGTGACGACCCCATCCATCTTAGACAGGTCAATCGCAGAAATCGCGGCATAGTAGTCGCTCATGGAATCTCCAAATTTAGCGATGTCATTGCCAAAAGTGGCAAGGGTCTGATCACCGCCAAACCACTGGTCAAAGAGACTACTATCGGGAAGACCAGTCGCCAGGTTGGATAGGGCTTGAGCAGCATTGGCGGAAGCCACAACGGCATCCGGCTTCATACCGCTGATTGCAGTAGAATATGCGCTGAGATTGTTGCCAAAAGAGATCAGCTCTTCTCCAAAGGTAGACAGCTTGTTATCCCCCTTGAACCAGGCCACAAGACCTCCCTGATTGGGGAGACCTTCGGCAAGAGCAGCCAACGCTCCGGCTGCGGAAACGGATGCCTCGATCACATCGGTTGGCAGCCCCGTGACGCTGTTGGCGTATGCCATCATGGCAGGACCAAATCGGTCCAGCTCATCAGCGAAGGAGCTAAGAGTGTTATCACCCATCCATTCAGCCAGAATACCGCCGCTGTTGGGAAGACAATTTGCCATCTCGGCCAGGGACTTCGCGGCATTGGCGGAGTTCTCCACGATAGAAGGCTCAAGCCCAGTCACGCTGTCAGCATAGCTTTTCAGCGAGGGCCCGAACAGAGCCAATTCTTGAGCGAAGGAACTGAGGGTGTTGTCACCCACCAGATCTGCAAGCACACCGCCTTGATTGGGGATGGCTGTAGCGAACTCCGCAAGGGATTTTGCCGCATTTGCCGAAGCGGCCACGGTTTCGGCGTTGATCCCCTCGATGGATTGAGCGTATTTTGAAAAGCTCTCGCCAAATGGGATGAGCTCCGCCGCAAAGGTGCTCAGAGTGTTGTCGCCAACGAGATTAGCCAGGACGCCGCCCTGGTTGGGAATGGCGCTGGCGAACTCTGCGAGGGTTTTGGCCGCATTAGAGGATGCGTCAATGACTTCGGGCTTGATTCCCTCCATCAGCCTGGAATACTCGACGAACTTCGGCGCGAAAGCAATCAGCTCATCGCCAAATGCCGCCAGAGATGTTCCGCCGGTCAGCCAGGAGGTAAGCCCCTCCGCCACGTTCACGCCAGTCAGGATCAAAAGCGTTTCCGCTAAAGACTTGACTCCGCTCATAGCCTCTCCATCGACGCCCTTAACTGCGTCAAAGAAAGGCTGGGCGTTGGTCATGAATTGAGCAAGGTTTGTGCCAATGATGGGCAGGCCAGAGCTCAGACCGCCGATGGCGCCGCCGACAAAACCGCCAATGGCGGCTCCAAGCCCAGTGCCGATCTTTTCCATGACCATAATGGCCCGGTCGAGATCTTCCTCAACTGTCGGATTGTCAGCAGTCAAAGCGCAGATGGCGGCCATAATAGCGCCAAGCCCAACGATTAAGGTCCCAAGCGCGCCAAGACCTACGAAAGCCGCAGGACCCGTCGCGCCGACACCAGCCAGAATCAGGCAAGCCCCGGACATAGACAGGAGCAGGATAGACAGCGAAGCCGCCGTCTCGATAGATGCGGTAACACCAAGACCGTCCATGACTCCAAGAATAACGGCAAGACCGGCCACAACTCCGGTCATGATGCCAATAGAGGCATAGGCGGTGGGTGCAATCGTGCCCATCTTGCCCAGGATCAAAAGGGATGCCGACATGGAAGTCAGCAGGATAGAGAGGGCGGCGGCATTGTCGATAGCGTTTTGCACATTGAATACTGACATCATCGTGAGGATACCAGCAAGACCGGCCACAACTCCGGTCATGACAACCAGCGTTCCACCCGCCTTCTTAGCAAAATGCGTTGACGCCACGAGCAGCGAAAAGACCGCCACCAGCGAAGAAATTGCAACAGTTGCCCCTTTCAGACGTTCCGGGTCCAAGAGGCTCAACGCCGCGATTGCTGCCACCATAGCGGATACCGCGACAGTCAATGTGATTAAAGTCCCCTGAACCTTGGAGGAATCTTTGGCAAAGTAGGTAATGCCCATCATCGCTCCGAAGACCAGCAGAAGCGTTGTGATGGCTCCGAGGGCCCTGTCCAAGCCACTGGGGTCCAGATGGGCTAACACAACCATCGTTGTGGACAGGATCAGAATTGCGCCGGACATTAGCAAAAGCATCGACCCGGCCTTGCTGGCGTTCTTTCCAGCAAAGTGAGACGCCGCTGTCACGGCAGAGAATACCAGAAGGAGCTTCGTCACGGTGTCCGTGGCTCTGTCCAGGTCAAGCGGGTCAATCCCAGCCATCATTTTGAATGCTGTAGTGATCAGGATCAGCGCCGCCGACATTTTCAGGATTGCCGTACCGGCCTTACTCGCGTTCTCACCGGCAAATTTACTGGAAACCATCAAGGCCCCAAACATACCGAAGATAGCGACGAACGTTCCGATACTGCTTTTCGCTTTCCCAATGTCAATCTTAGCAATGTCCTTGAAACAGCCGGCCAGAAGCTTCAGCGAGATCACAATAGCCAGGACCGTGGCGGCTGCTCCAAACTTTACGTTCTTGCAGGCGGCCGCGACCAGAGCAAGTGAACCCACGATGCCCAGCAGAAGCGTTACAGTCTGCCCCATGTTGTCGATGTCCAGATCGTTCAGGTCTTTTAGAGCACCGGCAAGAATCTTAAGGGAGAGCGCAAAGCTGACCATAAGAACCGCTCCGGATGAGAACAGCTTGTCCTTCGAGCTCAGAAGCTTTGACACTGCAACCAGACCAGCCGCAAGGATACCGAGAATAGCGAGGCTTCCTCCTGTCTTATCGCTGTCCAGGCTCTCCAACGTCTTCATAGCGTTTGCCAGAAGGAGTAAGCTTGAACCAACAGCGACAATAGATACAGACAGCTTGACCAGCTCTTTCGGATCTCCCATCTTGCTCATGGCAAATGAGACAGCCAGTAAACCGGCGGCAAGGATACCGAGGACGACCATAGCGCCCTTCAGCTTCTCCTGATCCAGTAAGGTCAGCACAGCCAAAGCTCCAACAAGCACAGCGATAGCCTCGGCCACATTGAGCAAAGCTTTGGACTTTGTCTCCATAGCAAAAGCATTCAATGCTTTGGATGCGCTCTTCAGCACCGCTTCGATCCCTTCAAAGGGCCCGGCAATAGTCCCGAGAGCATCAGAAATCTTCTTGGTGAAGGCTACCATGGCAGCGCCAAGACCGAGGGCAAAGATTTCGCCGAACCCGATCTTGTCGGCCAACTTTTCCCGAATTTCGAGGGCAATGTCGAAGATACGGTTCTTCATGTCAAGGAAGAACTGAACAATACCTCCGAGGGTTGTCTTCATCTTGGCCTTTGCCTGATCGGCTCCGCCTGTTACCTGGTCAAAAGCAGTGTGGACGTCAGAGCCAAAATCTTTAAGGGCCTGAATCAGTCCATCGAAGATGCCGCCAAAATTCAGAAAATATCCCAGCACATTGTCACGGAAGTCAACCAAGAGTTTCTTGATGTTGTCGAGACTTAGAGAGTCCATCGCCTTTGCCCGTTCGATGAATGCGTTAATTCGCTCAATGCCGCCCTGCATATAAACACCGAATCGCTCCGAGGTCTCACGGAAGGCATCGCCGAAACGGGCGACCGCTTTCTGGACAAGGGGGAGTTCACCAAGACTGGAAACCCAATTCCGAAAAGTCTTGATACCGGACTCCAAATATGGAAGGGCTTTCTCAATTCCTTTTGCCAGGAAATTGTGTTCGTCGATCCAATCGCGGAATGTCACAATGGCATCACCCACATTGGCAGTGATGTCGAGAATATCAACATCCACCATCCCCAGCAGTCTCGAAGCAACCTTAATGGCTGCTTTCAATGCTCCGCCGGTTAGTGTAGTGAAAATATCCACGATTGCGAACAGGCCCTTAAAGGTGCGTTTCAGCTTATCAGCGGTCTCTTCTGTCATCACAAGTCTCTTAGAGAACTCATGAATCATGCTGATCGCGCCGTAAAGCTGATCCCCGGTGAGGGGAGGGAAAATATCTGTCCAGGCGTCATGAACTGCCGTGATAGCCGTCACAAGCCCTTTCAGTGCATTTCGGGCGGAATCAATTAGAAGTTCCCGCCCGCTTGGTTTGTCGAGGTTCTGGATGAGCTCATTGAGCGGCGTGCCCGTCTGCTCAGCCTGTTCAGCCAGCTTTCGGAGCGTTTCGATTTGTTCATCCGTGTAGCCGATGTTCTTCAACTGCGTGTCGGAGAGCTCTTCGATCTGCACTTCAACACCGAGCAGCTTTTGATTGACCAGCCCCTGTACCGTTGCGTAATCGTACCCCGCATCAGTCAGAGCCTTGACCCGGTCAGCGCCATTTCCGAAATCACCTTTGATTACACGGGAAACAACCTCATCAAACTCTTCCAGTTTGTTGGTCATCGTCCCAGTGGCTTCGGTGAAACTGGATGCCTCCCCAATAAAACTGCGGATTGCCTCCGAGAAAATATCCGAAGTAAGCCAGCCGCTCTTCAAAGACTTCTCAAAGGAACCGGCCTCGGTAATCATCTCATCCGTGATCTTACCATGCTGCTTACCGACCTCGATCAACTTATCCTGAAACTCAGTTAAAGAAATGCCAGCTTCACTGACTTCCGCTTTCACCTTGCTCCAGTTAGAAGAAAGACCTCCTTTGAGTAAACTATTCCGTGCCTCGGCAGAATTGGAAATTATTCCACCAAAGAATTCGGACATCTCGGTAAAGAGTTCCTTGGCCTCCTCAAAGTCGCCAATCATGATCTGCCAACTCTCGGCCCAGCCGGATTGGGCACTCTCTTTAAGCGTGTCTATCAACTGGGTAAAAGTCTTGACGTCTTGCGCGGCGGCAAAGGCTTTTTTACCGATTTCCGTAGTTTCGTCAGCGTACTTCGCAAGGGTTTTGGACAGAACCTCGGTGGTCATCCACTGCGAACTCAAAGAGTCGTTGAACAGCAGGGTCGAGTTAAACAGGTCAGAAACATGACCATTCAAGTCGGTTGTAGTAGACTGATACTTCTCACCGACTTTAACCAGAGTACCCATCTCCACAGCGGTATCCATCAACTGCTGCTTAAACTCCACTGTTGCCATATTGGCATTCTCAATGGACTTCCAGTCAATCAGCTTGACATAACCGGCGGACAGGGCCTGGCCGAAGTTGTACATGGCGCGGGACGCTTCATTGGCATTTGCGCCGGAAACTGCCGCCACGTTGGCGACACCCTGAATAGCGGCCACAGCGTCATCCAACTTCACACCAGCATTGGTGAACTTGCCAATGTTCTGGGTCATGTCCGCAAAGGAATAGATGGTCTTATCGGAGTAAGTATTCAGCTCATCCAGCTTTTGATTGACCCGGTCCAAACTCTCGCCGGTGCCGGCCATGATGGTTTGGATAGAGCCCATCTTCAGCTCGTACTCGTTGAAGCCTGTTGTGATCGGCTCTACAGTAAAGGTGGAGGCCAGCCGTTTTCCAGCATTCAGCGCCGAGTTGGTGATGTTGGCAAGAGCAGTCATTGCCATGACCTCCAACGCGGAGAACTTCAGCTTTACCGTCTCGACAGACTTTTCAAGAGTAGACATATCGCACTTTTTAGCAGCATCATTGATGTTCTCCAGTCCCTTTGCGGCACCGTTTAGATCAAGACTCTGCTTAAGCTTGTCCAGTGTAGAGATACTGGTCTGGACATTCGCTTCAAAGTGCTTATTGTCGAATCGCATTTCTACAACTCTCTCGTCAATGGTCGTACTCACGACTTGGTCACCTCCCTCCATGCCTCATTTGCGATTTGGTCAAAAATAGGCTGGATCGCAGGGTTGATGTAATCTCTTCCCTGTACCCAGCCTCCTGTCCCGGTGCCATGTCCATACTGGAGGATAATGGCAATAGGGACTCCATTTTGAATGTTGGAGTTGCAGAACGAAATGCGGGCAACTCCTTTCTCCTGTACGATCTCATAGCGCCAGGACTTTGCAGTTAATCCTGTGTCCACAGGCGTTGCAGACGCGAGGGCGGCCACTCCAGCCCGGCCATACTTGTCGAGATCGCCGAGATGGACGACTTCCTTCGCTCGCTCCAAGAATTTTGTCAGCTTGGAGAAGTCGCCCTTTTGTCTGAACGTAACCATACAGCCTCCTTATGAGCTATGAACGGCTCCCCCGAGAGCGCACAGAAGCGCTCCAAGGCTGGCGCAGGCATTGCGGTTGTCCAGCCAGTAGTTCGGAGTGTCAATAACTCCGGCACTGACCAGGGCACCGACGCCATTTTCCACAGAGCTGGAGCGTTCACCGGCTTTGGTGATCTTGGCCGCCGCTTTGACGAACAGCGTGTCCAGATACTTGACTTTCCCACTGGATACGGTCTGTTTCCAGTAGTCGGGAGAGTTAATGACTCCCAGCTTCGTCAGCTTGTCGATAGCGGCAATCGCCGGGGTCCGAATGTCTTTTTCATCCACCCAACCGTAGACTGTCGAACCGCCGCCCTTAACATGGACGAGCTGGTAAGGATGCTTGCCGTTGTAAATCTGCGTTACTTTGGCCTGTCCCGGCTTACAGGCCGACGGCTTAGATGCGTTGGCGCTGTAGTAGTGCGTGGTGCCGGTAAACTCCACGATATCTCCAACCTTCAGGTTCAGAGACGGAGCTGTGCCAGTGGCGGGCGTTCCGCTGGATGCAACGGGAGGCTTCACAGCGTTTCCGTGACCGTTGAATTCACGGGCGTCAACCCACCAGTAGTAGGCGCACTGACTGCGGAAAGTCTCGATATCGCCATTCAAACGAGCATCCTTGGTGCTGGCAGGGTCATTGATACGAACCTTGCCGTCCTGCCACCAGAGCACGACGAAATGGCCTCCGGTGGTCCAGAGCCCCTTCAGCATAAGAGCGATGAAGTAGTAGCCCTGTTTGAGCATCTCCTCCACTTTCTTATGATTGGCATGATTGGGCTTTCCATAGGTCTTGGTCCAGTTCAGCATATCGCAGTCAATGCCGAACTCGGCAAACTGCGGCTTGAAATAGCCGTAATAGGTGCCATTGCCCAGGGCCTTATAACCATGGGCCATAGACCAGTTACATGCGTCTTCCGGAGTGAACTTCTTCCCGGTGATGGTTTCGATCAGCATGGCCGCAGCAGTGGGGCCGCATCCGGAGCCGCCGATAGTTGCGTTTTCGCCCTTCACCCGATAGGGCTTATTCTTCCACCGGCTGTCCGTCTGCAAATAGGAAACAGGTTTTTTGTTCATCGTATCATCCTCTCGAATTCCACTTTTTTCTCCGAGCAGCATTAAGCTCACGATTTCTCGCAAGGAGCTCCTTTCGACCCATTTTCTTCTGCGGGCCGTTCTTCACGTTGCATACATTGATAAGGGTAAGCAGACGGCTCAAATGCCACTTCTGACACTCAAAGGGAATGTTGTGGCAGATCATCCAGTAGTAGATGATTTCGGCAGTAATGATTTCCCTGGTCGGTTTCCCATTCCGATCCTTGGTAAATGTTGTCGCTGTCATAGAGGCATCGACGTAAGCAAATACATCCCGCTGTATTTGCGATTGAAGCATGAGCGCCTTATACACATCGGGATGCACATTCTGTGTCAGAGTCATACAACGAATGTAATCCACAGACTCTTCCACAGTTTTCGGTTCTCTGGAGAGAAACGGTTTATGCCACGTCGCCTCCCATTTTGAAAGGGAGGCCAGAGAATGCTCCAACTTAAGCGTCTGCTGTTTGGTCACAATAGAGATAAACTCATTTGTACCTTCATTGTATTGCTCCCCGATCACCGTTGCAGGTACTGTGATTTCCAGCATCTCCGATCTCCCTCACAGCATCAGGTGGCGGGCAGGGCGGCAGGAGCAGCAGCGGGTGCGGCGCTCTGGGCGGGGACAATGCCGTTGACGAAAGCGGCCGCCGCATCGGCGTCAGTGGCGAGCTCCATGAAAAGCTTGCTGTAGGCCTCGGTCTGGGAGAAGGCGTCCCGAAGCTCCTGGCTCTTGACAAACCGCTTGCCGTCGGGGGACTTCTCGCCGTAAGCCCGCAGAATGATGTCCTTGAACGTGGCGATGATCTGTCTGCCGTCCTGAGCAGCCACGATCCGGTTGATCATCTCAACGAGACCGCCGTCCACGGACAGCTCCATCTCGGTGATCTCGGCCTGGGTCAGATTGAAATAAAAATCCTCGGTGCGGGTGCCACCGTTATAGTCAGGGTAAGTGATGGTTCTTTTCAGCATAAGAAACTTCTCCTTTCAATTTTCAAAAGAGGAAGCGGAGCCCTCGATTAAGAGAGCCCCGCTTTCCAAATGTTGTGTAGTTCTTGCAATCAGCCAGCAGCGGCCTCGTCCTTGAGCAGTTCGATGACCTCGGCAGGCAGGGGCAGACGGGCATCGACACCATCGGAGCCGCCCTCGGTGGTGGGGTCCTTGCCATACAGAATCTCCTCCAGAGCGGCCAGCTTGTCGGCGGCGACCTTGGTGGAGTCGATGATGATACAGGCGGTGGGCTTGAAGCCGGGGACTTCCACGGGAGTGGTAGTGACTTCCCAGCTAAAGCTGGTCGCCTCGGGGGAATCATTGACGGTCTGATACGGCCGCTCAGAGGGAGAAGCCAGACCGCCGTAGAGCAGATGCAGCTTATAGCCATGATCCTGGCCGTCCACATCGTTACCCAGCTTGGTCCGATGGGTCAGGCCGAAGACCTTCCGGGACTGCTGGCCGATCATCACGCCGGGAGCGATCTCAGCAGAACCATCGCAGGCCGCCCACTCATCAGGATACATAAGGGCCTCGATGGTATAGCCGAAGTCCTCGGCGCCCACCAGCACCAGGTACTTGATGTTGTCGGCATAAATGTTATTGGGTTCCGCCCCAGAAGGGGTTTCGGTAATGGCAGTGATACCATTCCAGGCCACGCCCTTGTCGTATGTACCCGCATTGCTGATGGGGTACAGAACGGTATGGTCAACACCGGTTTCATAAAAACGCTTACCGGTCTCGTCCCACTTGATTTTACTCATTGCAGGTTCCTCCTTTTAGAAATACAGATTGAATACGTCATGGTTGAGATTGTCCGCTGTAAAGTGGCGTTCGTGGCTGCACATCGGCAACAGAGCAATCTTGTGGAGCAGGTCGCTGTCAGGGTCCTCATAGATAAGCGTCAGCTGATAGCGGTCGTGCAGGAGATAGGGCAGATTGTCGGCATGGTCGGCCTGAATCTTGCTTCGTTCGTATACGATGCAGTCATACTCCATCTCAGTGTTTGGGGAGGGCTGGAAATAGGCTCGGCAATTCCCCAGTTTCGGATCATCGAGTTCCGGACAACCGAGGATCTTGCACAAAACGGCATGAAGCTCAAGTCTTTTTTCCGTTGTAGACACCCCCAATCGTAAGAATAAGGCGTGGGTAGCCGACCTCCACCTTGGAGATCTTCCACTTCACGCCCATGTAAGTAACATATCGCATACGATGAAAATTCGCTCTGGCGAACGGATCGGCGACTATGCTGATCTCGTTCGCGACGTTGATGTCGTCATTGAGCGTATCAGAAGATTGAAGTTGACGGGTGTTTCGGATGAAGTCGCCGTAGTAGGGATACTCGACAATCTTTTCATCCCGCACACCAGGTCTCTTCTCAACCGTCTCAGCATAGCCTACCGATCCGTAAAACTTCGCCATTTTGAATCCTCAGATCAGGGGTTGGTGCCGGCGGGCTTTACCAGCTCCTCCAGCGCGATGGCGGAGTAGAGCCTGGTCAGAGCACCGGACAGCCGGGTCTCGATCAGGTACTTGTGCTGGTTGAAGTCGATGTCGAACTGATCGAAGCGGGTCAGCTCGCCGCCCTTGACGGAACCGACGGTGTAGTCCGCCAGATTGACGAAGATGCCCAGCAGGTTGTGCTTGTTGCCATCCTCGTCCACGCGGACCAGGCCCTCAAACTGCTCGGCAGTATGAATCGCGTCCACGTTCAGTGCGGCAGCCAGGTCGTTCTTGGACTCATAGATGCGGCGGCCGTTCATATCGCGGGCCAGCAGCATCACGTTGACCAGATGCGGGGTACAGAACAGGCTGGGGTTGCCGGTGCCCTTGTACTTCTCGCGGGAGTACAGAGTGGCGGCCACGATGGCCTCAGCATAGATGTAGTTCTCACCGAAGTTCATATCGGTCCGGCTGCCCTGGAGCTCCTTGCGGGCGGCGGCGATGTCCACGTCGTAGTGGATAGTGTACAGGTCATCGTCGTTCCAGATAGAGCGGATGTGAGACTCGGAGATCTTCATCTCGGAACCCTCGTCGCGGCCGTCGCCCACCATGATGGCGATAGCGACCTCCTCGTAGAGGTTCTGCTTCATCACGCCGTACTGGTACTCGACCACATCGAAATCGGTGATGTCGATCACGTCGTCACGGTGCAGGGCGTCGATGCAGTACACGGTCTGGGGATCGGTGGTGCGGCTGACCATGTTCATGTTGCCGGCGGGGGACTTGCGATTGCCCTTCTTGTAACCCTGGCCGCGGGCACGCTCATTGCGGGCGTCCATCTGGCGGGTGCGGATACGGCTGATGGGGCTCTTGTGGACCCCGTTCATAACCACGTTGACCCAGCCCTGGTCACGGGTGAGCAGCTCGGGAGCGCCCGGGCGCAGATTCTTATAGTCGGGGAACAGGCTCTCGATGTTGTCGATGCCATGCTGGAGCGCGTCGATGCCATGCTGAAGGGCGTCGTCGCCATTGGCAGAGGCCTGCTCAGCGTAGATGGCGAGAGCGGTCCGCAGGCTGCCCACGCTGTTCTGCTTGGCCAGAGCGATGATGCCCTGACGGTCGGAATGGCTCAGGGTGTTCTCCCGGGTCTCTTCCTGCTCGAAAACATTGTGCTTCATGGTGTTGTCTCCTCCTTTAGATTTGTCGCCGGCGTCAGACGCCCCGCCCTGTGCGAGAGCGTCGCCGACCATGTAGTTGACGACCTTCTTCTGCTTGTCGGTCAGCGTGTTATACACGTCGCCGATGGTCTCGTCCTCTTCGGACTTCTCCTGCTTGGAGGGCTCCTGAGGCTTGTCCTCCTTAGGAGGCTCTTCCTTCTTCTGGGGCTCCTCTTTCTTTTCGGGTTCCCCCTTACCGCCGTCCGCATGGGAGAGGCTCAGAGGTTCGCCGGTGTAGATGATGGCCTCGTCATCGCACTCCTCGCCGTGGGCCATGATGGAGTCGATGAAAGCGCCGGGATTAGCGCCGGCCATGACCAGACTCACTTCACGAATGTTGCCGTGGGTGACGTAGCCGCCCTGCTGCTTAAGCTGGTTGGCATAGATCGACAGAGCGTCGATGTCGCCGTGGGCGACCGCCTCTTTCATCACCTGGGCGTTGGGGGAGTCGTTGAAGAAGCAGTAGGCATACATGCCCTCATCATGCTTCTCCAGAATCGCGTGGCCCAGAACGCCGGTGGGGTCGTTGTGGACGTGGTTCCAGACAAGGGGAACTTTCTTCCCATCATTGTCCTCGAACGCCCCTTTCATGATGGTGCGGCCATCGGAGCATCTGAGATTGACTCTGGTTGCCCATCCGCTGAAATCACACTGATGCTTCATTTTGATTGTTTTCCTCCTTCGATGTAGTGGTGACCTGTTCGGGCTTAGTTCCGGCTGCTTTGCCCTTGTCCGCCGGCTCACTGAGGTTCTTATTGCGAAGCTCGTCAGCCTTCGGGTCCTTAGAGGGCTTCATCCCGATAATCTGCCGGATCTCATTGGACGACATGATCTCATTGCGAGTCATCTTGTCAGAGATCTCAGAGAGTTGGATGACCGGAACAAGTTTGAAGGGATCTCGGAAGAACGAGATCGACTGCAACTGCGACCGAGCAGTCTTTGTCAGGAACTTTCGCTTCATCTCGTCTACGACGGCGGCGAGGATGGGCTCAATCGTCCGATTGTAGTAGTTCAGCATCGTCTGCTCGTCGGCAGAACCATCCATAACCCCTTTCGTGATCCCTAACTGGCTGTAAAGCATACTCGTCAGATACTCGATCTGGGTCATCAGATTGTTCTCTACGGCACGATTCAGCTGCACGATATGCTCCGTACCATCGGTATAAGCGATACCATACTTTGAACCGGACAACTGCTCCTCAATGTCCTTACGGCGCTTCTCCGCCTGGGCTCGTCTTGCCTCCGTCTTGATGACGTAGGGAAGCTGAATGATGAGGTCGAGCTTGCCGGAACCGGCTTGCTCGTCTACAGCGTCCAACAGGTTCAGTTTCCTGATAAGGCGCTGCAAGGTGGAGTTGGGTTCATTCATCACCGCGTAAAGCGGGTTTTCCACAATGCCCACCATGCTTTTGGGAAGTAAAATATCTTCCTTTTCGCCGCGGCGGTCATTATAGACGCGAACCTTCACATGCTGGGGATACCACTCCAAAACCTGTCCGACCCGCATCGTTACGATGTCGTAACCGCCGGTCGCCTCCGGGTTAAGAGTGGTGTCTACCGGAACGATTGCCACACAGCCCTCATCCATCATGGACATAACAATGTCGTGGACGAAGGCACGGGCAGTCTGGTCAAGATTGGCTTCCAAAGTCAGGCAGTTGTTCAATCCGCTCTTGACGACAGAAAGAAAGCGACCATTCTCATCCAGCTTCACATGCTGAATGTTGATGGCCGCAGCGTCTAAAGCAATTCGATTGAGAACCGATGTGACAATGGAACGCTCGTTTCCACGGGTCAGTCTCGGCCGGTCGGGACGGTAGGAGTAACCTCTTCCAAGGCCCTGGTAGTAGCTTGTAGGCTCTCTGCTGAGGAACGCGTTCCACGCGTGCTTCAATCTTGAGCCAAGAGTAATTTCCACGCGCTCCTTCCCTCCTTGTTCTTAGTCCCGAGACTTACGCACGACAACGTCTGGGCCGTAGTCACTGTCCTTGGTATAGGCAATCTGCTCCTCCGCAATCGCGGAGATTTTCTGATTCTTTCTCGACGTTACGAACGCCGTTCCCGCCGCCACTGCCGCTGTAGAAATACCGACGACAGGAAGCGACTGAGTCGCAGCAGCGGCCACATAGGCCGCGCCGGTGGCGATAAGCGTTCCGGCGGTTACCGTCTTCGCAGTGGTCGCCTTCTTCTTATAGGCGGCCTCCTGCTGAATGGCATTCGTGGCGACGTTCTTACCGCCATAGAACTGAATACGTTCACCGGCCTGTTTCCGCATCGCCTCAACGTGAGCCTTCTTGGACTCCACGCTTTCGGTCAGCTTGGTTTTTCGGTCAGTGCTGTACCGCTTCTTTCCGGCGGAGGTGAGAGTTCCGTCGGCCTGCTGAAACCGGCGAACGCCCCAGTGCATTCCTTTAATGCCGAAATGGGCAAGTTCCTGGTCCATGTCTTTCCTCCTTTACTCAAAAGCTTCCCGGTTGTGCTTATAAGCGATGTAAGCATCCATCATTGCCGCAACGGCATCAATCTTCTGCTCACGCCGCATTTTCAGCAGTTTCCGGTTTCCGTTGGTGTCCTCCGAACTGATACAGTTTCCCATAGCGAAGGTCATCATTTCCTCGTCAAACAAAAGCATCCGCTCCTCAGAGAGCTTCTTCAGCTCGCCAAGAGGAACGGATTCCGTTTTCGCACCCTGAATGACTTTCTCGATTCCGAATGGTCCATTCTCCGACTGCCAGCGCTCTACAAACTCTTTAGCATTGTAAGGGTCGTAACCGAGGCAGCGGACGTCATAGCCGCACTGAACGATGTGATCATCCAGGTCCTCATAGACCTGCATAATGTCCAGCACCGTTCCCTCCAGAACAACAAGACTGCCCTCATCCATAAACTGCTCATACTTGATGCGCATAGCTACTGGCAGTTTCTTCAAGGTCAGCGAGGAAATATAGTTTCGGGTCTTCACGCCGAAAGAACCATCGCGCAGAGGGAATAGGAATGTAAACGCGCAGAAATCATCGCCCTGAGACAAATCCGCACCGAGGGCGCAGGGCATTTGCCAGAAGTCGCGGCGGCGATGGGGCAGGGTTTCTTCATAGGTGAAGTAGTAGGTGTAGCCCTCCATAGGAAGCCCGAACCGCTTTGCCAAAATATCGTTTCGGGCGGCAGGGGCTTTCTCGGCTCGTTCCACATCCTTTTGGTAAGTATCGTAGCTGACGGTTCTCCCCAAATTCGGATTAGCCTTGATCCACATTTCGGGATAGGCCACCTCATCTACAGAGTCCAGCTTATACCACCAGACAGAGATATGCGGAGCGATGTACTCACCCTTCAGGATGTCCATGAGCTCCATTTTGATTGTATCGCCTGCTCCGTTCCGAACCGTACCCTCCGAGCTGATGGCGACAATGATGTAGTCATCCACCTTGGAGGCACCCTGTTCGATAGCGCCAATGACGTCCTCCCGGATGTCACCGGAAAGCCATTCATCCACCGTCGCAATCTTGACCTGAAGGCCCTGGAGCTTGTTGATACTCATAGGGCGAATCTCCAGTAGAGACCCAGTCAGAAAGTTCTCAATTCCTTTCTTGGTCGAGGCCAGCTTCATTCGGTTAGCCTTGGACCCAGTGGTATTCTGCAAAGAACCCTCTGTCAGGAATTGAAACAGCGGCCCCCGTGAACGCACGATGGCAGTGCGAATGGGAGATAGAACCTCCTCCGCCTGCTTCATAGTGGGAGCCGTTGTGATCTGGTGGGTCGTGCTGGTATCCACATTCAGGAAGTAGCTTTGGAGCGTGGAAGCATACATGGATTTAGCCGCACCTCTGGCGACGATCAGATACTGCTTGTTGACCAGCCGCTTCTTGATCGTTTTGCGAACATAGTGCCCGCCATGGCCGTCGGGGTAAGGCTCGTAGACGCTTCGTTCAACGAAGTAATACCAGCCGAAGATTTGCTCTCCCCACAGCTTAAAACTATCCAGAAGGTTGAGATCAGTGCCGTCAGTCAGAGTCAGCTCGGCTTCGCAATACCTGATCCAACCCTCGACTGCCTGGTCGTCATAGTAGAAATTCCGGTCGGCAATGAGGGCGTCGATCCGGTTCATTTCCATGGAGATCTCTTTGCAGACGAAGATGTCGCCACGCAGAACTGCCTCACGGAACATGCCGTAGTATTTAGGGACGGCAGTGTTAGACAAAGACATCCATGGACACCTACTTTTTGTCTTCCTGGCCCTTTTGCGGGTTCACAACGCGATGAGCCTTATCATCGGAGGAAACGCCGGCCAGCTTATTGATCGCCTCTCCAAGGACATGGTTGGCCGCCTGGGTCCCAATGTTGGTCAGGGTATTCTTTCCGATCGTCTCAAGCACGTTCACGCAGAAGTCGCGCCCCCTGGTGGATTTCGGTTTGGCGTCGGCCTTCTCCAGATCCTTATAGCGCTTTTCCAGCTCCAGCCTGCTGATCCGCGAGCGGAGCTCGTCATCGGAAAGATCGCTTAAAGACTTTTTAGCGGAGCTGGAGGAGGCGGCCTTTCCAGAAGAGGCACTTTTCTTCTCCTTCTCGGCAGTCTCTTTGACGGAGCGGCCAGAAGCCCGGGCAAGCTGTGCCGGTGTCCTTCGGACGCCCCATTTCATTCCAAGGACGCCATAGTGAGCAAGGGTATCGTTGGTCATTTTGAATCTTCCTCCTCTCAACTTTGTTTTTCGTAGTAATCGAGAACCTGCTTGCCGAGGTTCTTTACCACGTTGCCGCCGATGTCCTTCAAAAGGTCTTCACAGAACTCCTTGCCCCGCGTTGACTTCTTCTGGACCTCTGGCTTTGTCAGATCTTTGTAGCGCCGCTCCAGATTGATCCGGTCAATGCGCTGCTGAATTTCATCGTCACTGAGCTCAGACACTGACTTTCCAGAAGGCGGACCGGACGCTCTCTCAAGCTGCTCAGGCGTTCGCCGCACACCCCACTTCATTCCGAGAACCCCGTAATGTGCGAGAAAGTTCGATTTCATGTTGAACTCACTTCCCCTCAGTCGGTCTTCTCTACCGGGTCAGCCGCGACAAAGAGCCGAAACTCAAACTCCTTGATCTGCTGATTGATGGACTCAATCGCGGCGGAGCTAAGAGGCGGATCAAAGATCAGGCGAGCCTTCAAGTAGATGTACGACTTCACAAGCTGTAAACAGCTCTTGTCGGTGATGAAGCTGGACCACTCCTCTCCGGCTCCTGTGATAAGGAATCCTTCAGGAGGGCCGACGCCCATCTGCGTCAGGATCGACAACACGGAATTGATGTGCATGACAAGGTCGGGATCAAAGTGATCGTACCCGGCGTCGATGCCAAGGAGCTTTTTGATAGAGGTCAGGATGCTTTCCGTGTTTTCCATAGAGCATCCCTCACTTCCGAATGGCGATGTACTTCCTCATGCAGAAGCCCTCGATGCCGGAAGCGGTACAGACTTTGTAGAAGTCATCCGTAGACGCTTCCATGTCGATGACCACCTCGGTCAACGCCGGAATGACTGTGACAACGTCCGCGTCCTCACGGGGTCTTCGGCGAAGATTGAGCTTAAGGCAGTCGGTGACAACACCGGTAACCGCAGCCTTTTCCGCCGTGGGCGAGGCATCCAGACCATTCACCGCATCGGCAGAGTTCACGACCGGTTCGTCACGCCGGCCCTCATGCTGGTTCTTCATGTTGGGAATCCTCCTTTACAGTTTAATGTTTCCAGGGACAAGTATCGTTCCTGGCCCTTGGAATCGGAGTATGAAGCAAAAGCTTTTCATCTCCATAGTGGATTGCTTGATGGGTTTCATGAACTGTGGTGATAAGATACTCGGGGTTGAGAAGAAGATCGCTTCGGGAACGAATATCTTCCGGCCGGATGGGATTCATGTGATGGATTAGGACGCGGTTGTAAATCTCTCGGCCCGCGATACCAAGGTCGCAGCCATTGTCGCGGGCAATGACCAAGTGACGAATACTTCGCCATTCCGGTGACCGATAGAAGAACTGATTCATGTACCGGTCAAAACCGAAGGTTTCTTCACCGACCCCTCCACCAAGTCGAAGATACTCATACCGTTCCTCAAAAGTGGGCAAAAGGATAAGTTCGGAATAACATCTAAAACTCGTCTCCATCGTCGCCCCCTTGTCCGCTGTAGCTCCGCATAGCTTTGAGTGCATTGACATAAAGCTCTTCCACGCGCTTGGCCGCCTGAAGCGACTCGGTCTTCGCCTTTACGAGCTCCACCTGATGGCGCAGCATCTCCTTCTCCAAATCTGCCCGGGCACTCCCGAGCTTGAGAATCTGGGTCACCTCCTGAGAGGAAGCGGTTCCTTCCCTAAGACGTTTCTCAACGAGATCGACCGCCAGTGAAACAAGCTGCTTCTCTCTGGCCGCGGGAGTCAGAGCGGGCCGAATCTTCCTCTCAGTAGTCGGGCCATCGGAGGCCCTGGCCTTCTTCATCCCTTATCGCCTCCTCTCGCTGAATTTGGTGTTGGTTCTGGCTGATTCCCTGAAAGATTGAAATATGTTCCGACAAGGTTTTAGGGCAGTATTTGAAGAAGCCCGCACAAGCGACAATTACCGCTGAGCTGAAAGGACGGCGTGTATGCTGAAAAGCAGCCGGTAAAGAACTCAGCGACTCATGCCAGCCTTGCAGGCTTGTTCAAATACTGCCCTGGAGCAGAAACGATTTTCAAAAAATATCCCCCGGGGAATTTTCGAGGACCGCCGCGATGCCAAGGGGGTATGCATATTTTGCACCTCCCCCTATGTCATGTTAGTCCTTGATAAGTGGTGTCGGTCGTTGAGTTGACCAAACTTTTGAGGATGAAGAAACAAAGCTTGAGTTACATGCGTTGTTGTTTAAGGATTGCAGATAGCAGCCGCGTAGGAGACCGACAGCATTCCAGATGCACAGCAACGAAATTGTATCGAAGCTGATAGAGAGGCCGGCCCCTTCCTCACCTATTGACAGAGGTTGGTCGAAAAGCCAAAGCTCCGAAGATGTTGTCGGTCTCACAGATGTAACGCCATGTAGAGGGTTCGCAACGTGTGCTTACTCTTCGGTACGGGAACATGGCGCTCATGAGCGGACTGGGTGAGGGTTACGCATTGGCAACCTGTCTCGTAACCTTCTTGTAGATGTTCTGGAAATCGTACTTGATGATCTCGTCGATTGCTCTCTCAACTTCACGATTGTTTTCCTCATCGGAAAGCTGACCGGAAGTTCGCGCGACTCTGCCTAAGTAAGCGGAAGTATGGTAACCTTTCGACTCATCGAACAGAAACCAAGCAGTGAACTGTTCAAAGGGATTGTACGGATTGTCGAAAGTAGTCAAAGCGCATTCAGTCGTCATTTACTAAGTTCACTCCTTTCAAGAGAGATACTTTCGCACAGTAGAAGTCGAGACGCCGAGTGCTTCGGCAATCTCAGCAGTGGTGTAGCCGGACGCATTCATAGACGAGATCTTGTTAACCTTAGCAGTGCTGAGCGTAGTCGTCGCTCTGGGCGTCGCATAAGACCGAAGCACGTCGATGTCGGCGTGATTGATGATCTGTGTCAACTTGTTCTCGCTGATAGCTCCAGCTTGGATGGCCTGCCATTCGCGGTCGGTGATGACAATAGGCGTCCGCTTTGCCCCGACGATAGCCCGAGCGGCACTAAGCGCCTGCTGCCCCGCCTTCTTGATCTCCTCTTTGGTCATCCCCGGGTTGTCCTTCTTCTTGGCGGCCACGGTACTATTAGCCATGACCTGGGCCTGCCTCTCCCTGGGGGCGTTCTTGAGGGCGATGTTGAGCTTGGAAGACAGGGAGGCCACCTCTTTCTGGTAGGTCTCCTTGGCAGAGGCGGAGTAGGTGATCTTCCCGGTGGTAAGGATCTCCTTCCGGGCCTGATTGGCCAGGGACTTCATCTGGCTCGCATAAGCGGCATAGGCCTCTTCCTGCGGTGTGCCGGAAGAAAGCTTATAGGGGTCCTTGGTTTCAGCCATCTGGGTACTCTTCTGCCGCCTCTCCACGGTCTTCCCGGTCTTGGGGTCGGTGTAGAACCGGTCCTCATCGACCTTCCATACCTGCTCCCCCGTATCGGGGTCAGTCTTGGGGCTGCCCTTCCGCTTGGGTACAGAGACTTCGGACTTCGCACGGGAGATGAGGGTGGAAGCTCCGCCCTTCTCTTCGCCGTCCTCAGTCACATAGCCCTGATACTTCTTCTTCAGTGCAGCGATGCCATTGTCCTTCTCGCTCTGCTTGTAGTCGAGATGGTGCTTCTCAGCATCAATGACAACCATGCTGTGCCGAACAGCTCTCGCCAGCTCCGGCTCAGTGGCGCCCTTTAAGGTCATGTCGGTGATGAGGTTAGAGATCTTACCCATTTCAGTCTGGGTATTCTTCATCTGCTTGAAAGTTCCTTCCGGTTTGCCGCCGTACTCCAGTTTCGGGTCGAAGCCTTCCAGTCCTTTCAGCGGATGGGTGGATGTGATTTTGGTCTTACCCCCGGTAGGGATGACCATAACTGTGTCGCCATCGAAGTCCGCTCCGGAAAGCCGCTCTGCAACCTTAGAGTTGATGCCGATGGCATCCAAAGCGTTGCCAAGGATACGCTTAGCCTCGCTCTGTTTGTTGTTCACCTTGAGGATCGGGATCTCAAAGGTTCCGCCATGCGGATACCGAATGAGCGCCACGGTCTCGCCATCCTTATAGTTAGGGGCGTAGACCTCAGTGTCCTTCATGGATGTGATGGGAAGAATGACCTGATATTTCTGCCTGGGCAGAGCCGCCGCCTGAAGGTGAACCGCCGCCGAATCGCAGTCATCAGCGAAGGAAGCCAGCAGTGCCTTCTTAACAGTCGGGTTGGTGAGCGCGCAGATCTCATCAAACTCAGCCACCTTATCGGCAGCGGCCAAGCCGAGCTGCTTCTTAATCAACGTCATACTCTGCTTAGAAAGAAATTGGGAGGGGAGATGATCACTCCACTCCCCCCAGTCCCCTTCCTCGGCACGTTTGTTGATGAGAGACAGCTTCTGCTTTCCATCCTTGTCGATGTAATAGCTCTGACCGCCATGCTCCTTGATGAGGGAGCCGAAGGGATTGTCGGGGTCATCCTTGATGGTCTTGAGCACATCGCCAACCGGCGTCCCTTTCTTCTTGTTGGTGTTGAAGATGACATCGACTCCGTCAGGGAAGTCTTTGTCGTCGCCGTAGAATGCCATGCCTTTGATGTACTTCTTCCCATCCACAAGGATGCGCACCTGGGCGTAGTGGGATTCTCCGAGGTCCAGATCAGCCACGCCACGCCGAAGCTCCACAGTTCCATCCCGCTGAAGGCCGCCGTCCTCGGCATATCGAATCTTCAATCGGGAAGAATCCATGCTCTCCGGATAGACAAATCCCGGCTTGAAGGTCTCGCCATCGTCATAGCTGACATAGTCCTTGACCGAATGGATGTCACCGAAGTTGTAGATGTCCTTATGTTCTGTCCCAGGAGGGCAGAGAACTTTAAGGTTGGTCTGCTGTCCTTGATTGGTAACCTGGGGGACACCACCACCATAGACGGGGTAGCCCTCAAGCTCCAGCATGTAAAGCGCCTGGTTCAGCTTTTCCCGAGAGATGCCAAGTTCCCGCTCCACGCCGGTGCCAACGTCGATCATTCCCTTTTCAGCAATCTGCTGTTTCAGGAAGTCGGCGGTCTGCCGGGCCTGGTTCATCCGAGCCTCAGAACTCTCATTGAGCAGGGAGCGGACAGAGGAATCATTCTGAAATCCCATCTCATCCGCAATCTCCTTCAAGGTCTTTCCCTCCTCACGGAGCCTCTTGACCTTTGCGACGTCATCGGATCGGCGTTCATCCTTGGCGAGGCCAAGCTGAGTGCGGAACTGGGTGGTGGTCAAACCCATCGACTTTGCGATAGCGGAGTCACCACTCCAGGTCTTCCCATCCTTATCAGTAAACGTAAACCCCTGCTTGCGGAGCTCGTCCACCCTGGAAAGGAAGTCGCCGCTGTGCTGGTAGGGGTTATCGCCAGAACCCCAGGGGTAGCGGCCGGAATGCCGGGGTGTGCCATAGTGCATCAACACATTGTCCTGTTTGGGGTCCACGGATTAACCCTCCTCTTCTTTAATTTGTTTAAGAACCCTGTCGAAGGTAACAATCTTATCCATGATGGGAAGAATGTCCGCCACAGTGGGCTCATCGACAATGATCTCATTGCGCTGGTAGATGCGAAGCTCGAATTGGATGCTGGCCGGTTTGATCCTGTATTCCAGACAAAACAGTGCAGCATAGATCATAAGCTGTTCCATATGGGCGGGAATCTCGCCGGTCTTAAGGTCGTGAATGCGGAGCAGGTTCTGTTTGAATGAAATAGCATCAGCGGTGCCAAAACAGTTCTCCGAGTAGTAGAGGATTTGTTCCGGCGTCATCTTGTAGCCGATGGCATCGTTGACGTACATGTTCAAAGTCTGCCGGGTCTTAGGCAGCTTCTGCCTGAGCTGAATGCACTGGGCGGCGAAAGCGTGGAGCTGGGTGCCCCGCTGGGTCGCAATATGATTTCGGTAGGCCGTGGCGACCTTCTCCTCGTCATAGTTGATCCAGTGGTACTTACTCGCGCCGAGAAAGGCGTGCTGGCCTTCAAGGTTTGAATGCTTCTCGAAGTTCACGCAATACTTCCTCCTTGTTCTCGGGAGAGATGAAACGGGAAAAGGACATGCTGTTCATCGTCTCCACATAATAGTCCTGGTTCGCCTGTCTTTTGGCTTTCGCGGATTTCTTGCATTCCAGGGAGGCCCACTTACTGCCGTACAGGATAAGCAGATCGGGGATGCCCTGCATCTGGTCCATCTTGAATACCATGCACCCCGGGAAGAGCTCTTTGAGTTTCTTGACCAGCCGGTCTTGAAACCCGCTCTCCAACCGTGCGCTTCTCGCCATAAGCGGACCCTCCTTTCCAAAAGTAAAAGAGGAAGTGCGTCATTTCTAAAAATGGCGCTTTTATCCTCTCTCTTCATAAAAGGGTATGTTTTTTTCGCGTGCCAAAAATAAAAGTGAAAGTTTGCTGTGTTGGGATGAATTTTGGTTGAAAATATAGTTCTGGCCGTTTGTCCACTTTTTTTCGTCACTTAATATATTTCTTGATTTTTTCTATCACAACTAATGGAAGAAAAAAGTGGGAAAGTGGCCAAAAACGCTGGAAACCGTTGCGGCGCAAGGGATTGCGAGGTTTTCAAAAGTGGCCAAAAAGTGGCCAAATGGCCGGAAAAAGTGGCCAAAATCGT
>OFFX01000378.1_pt1 | contig 38364 bp, 34 predicted proteins | sample 1521511 | NCBI WGS metagenome assembly OFFX01 (sample SAMEA3504125, study PRJEB24116) | mouse gut metagenome | biome: mouse gut; feature: mouse-associated habitat; material: faeces | place: Denmark | collected 2011
TATATATATATAAACATATATACATACACAAATTAACGTTAATAATAACATCATCTTATTTACTCATCTTTCTTTATCTAACCATTCTTTTCTTTATAGCTTTAGCATCATACCTTTTAAACCAAAAGGCAAATATACCCTTCACCAAGACTCTTATCTTCATTCCTTTATACTGTACATTCCCAAACAAAATTTGCAAAATAAGAATAAATTGCATAGTTTTGGCAAAAGCACCTAAATATCCAAAATAATATAAGCTGACATTAATAAGATAATTCCTTGTATAATAAAAATAAACATTTATTCTGTTTTGGTTATCTTCATCTTTTATTGACAGTGATTTTCCATTCTCTCTTTTATGTAAAACCTTACTTTTCCCAACAAGCCACCCCTGCCCATAATATCTTGATAAGCGTAATGTATACTCTGTATCATCTCCCCATAGAAAATATTCTTTAATTGGCAGACCAATAGTTCTTACAGCCTCTGTACTGATAAAACAGGCACAGAAAGTGGCACTATTCACCTTAACTAGCCCTTCTGAAAGATACTTGTTCCAATCTCCATAACCGTTTTTACCCTTTTGAGTAAAATTCATCCTTGGTGTATTCATACATTCTTGATTCATTCCATAAACATTGCTAGAAAGGAAGCCAATTTTATCATTTATAACACACACAGCTTTACACAGTTCCGAACATGCATTTACATCAGGGATTGTATCATCATCCATAAGCCATAGCCAATCAACATTATCTTTAACAGCATATTTTATCCCCTCATAGAAACCTCCCGCCCCACCTATATTCTGTTTCAGAAATAAAGCCTGTACCATATTATTATCCAAAAGACTTTCTATATATTCTATCGTTCCATCAGTACTATGATTATCAACCAATAGAATATTTATATCTTCAAAGTCCTGGCACAATAAAGCATTTACACACTCCTTTAAAAGCGCACGCCTATTGTATGTTACTACTACCGCTGTTACTCTCATAAAATCACCCTCTTTTGAGTTAGTATTCAAATTTATTTTTCCCCTGCTGCATCATACTTTGTTTTCCAAGCTAACACAATGTATTTTGCAGCAGTCAAAAATTATATATGTATACTATATAGCTTTTAGCCTCTGACATATCTATATCTATCATCCCTATAACATCTTTTCGTATATGTAGCCCTTCTACGAAAAAACACACATCCAATACAAGAAAAAATTATTTCAATAACTTAACGATTCAATTTGCTTTAATTTCTGATCAATGGAACTATGGACATAATAGTTTAATGTAGTATTGACATTGGCATGTCCAAGTATCTCACTTAAGGTTTTCACATCCATCCCAGATTGTATACAGACACTTGCAAAAGTATGTCTTAGGGAATGAAAACACAATGGCTCAATCCCAGCCTTGATTTGTAATTGTTTAAAATAATATTGCATATTGCGTGGTTCAATTGGTTTATCGCTTTTCCCGCTTAGTATATAATCCTTTAGGGAATATCCTTGCCGAATTTCCTGCAGTGTCTTCAAAATATCGGATTTAATCGGGATTATCCGAATAGAAGTTTCTGTTTTGGGAGAGCCTAAAATCAAGTCTGTCTTTTTATCTGTTTTCCTCTTTTTTATTCGTTGTAAAGAATTATTTATAAATATTATCCCATGCTTTAAATCTACATCCTGCCATCGCAGGGCACATATTTCTGCTTTTGTCAAGCAAAATCTAAAAAAATTAATTTACTTTTTTAATAGAAAAGACACCACAGAACCAGCTCCATGATGCCTTTCCCACATTATTTCCTACATTACTTTATTCCAGCGTAACCACTTCTTTCTCCCTCACTGCTTCGGGAAAGAACCAGTCATCCATCTTCCAGACTATTTCTATCCGTTCTTCGCTGTAAACCAGCACCCTGTCAATCACAGCCGCCAGTCTTCCCTTATCGAAAGTTTCAAGCGATGCCAGCCCTTCCAGTTCTGCCTCCCTCTCTTTCATATGTATCATCTGTTCCCTGATCTGCATTACCTCGTCCTTAAGCTCCGGTATCCTTTTTTCTATTTCCAGAATCCGGCTGGCTGTACTTTCATATTCCCTGCGATACTGTTCCTTTGAGAACTTTCCGGAACGGTAATCTTCATACAGCCTGAGTTTTCTTGAAGAAAGTCTTTTTCCCTCCGCTTCCAGCTTCCTTATTTCTTCCTCAATGGCCACTGTCTTTTCCCATTCCTTTTTCTTTCTGGACACCTCTGCCGACACCATGCCCGCCATCGTGCGGGTACAGGACAATACAGCATTCTCCAGCCGTTCTCTGTCCACATGGATCGTCCTGCATTCCGCAATGCCGGAAGTTGCCGCCTCCCCGCACCGGTAGGCATTTCCCCAGCTGGTCAGCGTAAGCCGCCTCCCACAGTGCGGGCAGAAAAGGATCGGCTGTGGCTTCCGTCCTGCCGGGACAATTTTCTTCTCATGCGTGAACGCCTTTGCATTTGCTGTATCAAACATTTCCTGCGTCACAAGGGGTTCATGTGTTCCCTCAATAATGATCCATTCAGACCTGTCATTTTTAACCTGACGCTTCGAGCCGACTTCCGCCTGCCTTGTTTTCCTCCAGACAGTCTTTCCAAGATAAACCTCTTTTTTCAGCATGTCGCCAATGGTTGTAACGGTCCACAGCTTTTTTTCTTTTTCTTTATAACTTTTTCTTTTCAGCCCCAGCGCCTGGAAATGTTCCATGCAGGTAGGCGTACCCCGCTCGTTAAGGAACCGTGCAATCTCCGGTTTTTTCTTCCCCTCTGCCGCCATGGTAAATACAAACCGCACCACCTCTGCCGCTTCTTCATCGGGAATAAGCTGGTGTACATTATCCGGGTTCTTTACATATCCGTAAGGCGCAAATGCGCCCATATACTCACCGCGGACGGCTCTTGTCCCCATTGCGCTCTTCACCTTTTTGGATAAATCCCGGCTGTACATGGAATTGATGATATTTTTCAGCGCAACGCTCATTCCCCCTGTCATTCCCATACAGTCCTCACTGTCAAACTGGTCATTTACCGAAATGAACCGAATGCCAAGCAGCGGGAAAATCCGTTCAAGGTAGTTCCCTGTCTCTAAATGGTCCCTTCCAAACCTTGAAAAATCCTTGACGATAATGCAGCCTATTTCCCCATGCTTTGCGTCATCCATCATTCTTCGGAAAGCCGGTCTTTGGAAATTTGTGCCGGAAAAGCCGTCATCCACATACTCCAGCGTGTCTGCCGGAGTGGAGAAATTATTCCTCTGCATATAATCCCTGATCAAAATTCTCTGCGCCGCCACGCTGTTGCTCTCCGGCTTTACAATACCGTCAACATTGTTATCTTCATCAGAAAGGCGGATATAGATTGCAGTCTTTCTATTGCCCATGATCCGCCGCCTCCCTTTCCTTTGTATATGCCACCAGCTCATCCAGCATATCGTCATAAACCAGATGGACAGTCACTTTCCCTGCCGAAAATATTTCAATCTTTTCCAAAAATGCGTCCACCATCTTTTTTGTCAGGTGCCGGATATTCCGGTATTTTTCAATAGCTGCTTCCCAATCCACATTGGCACAGTAATTCCGGTCATATTTTCTCTGGTATTCTGTAACCTCATTTATCCTTTTCCTCAGTTCCGCTTCTTCGGCTGCGTCTTTGTCTGCAAAAGAAGCATACTGTTCCGCATCAACCAGCCGCTCTGCATAATCTTCATATAACTGCTGCCTGTGTGCCGCCACCTTTTCCATTTCGTGGTGCAGGCTTCGGATCTCTTTCGTCAGCACATCATATTTTTTCATGCTTTCTGCCTTCCGGTTCATCCGCCTTAACATTTCCATGCTGTCCACATATACATTCATATGGGCACGGATCACACGCAGGACTTCATCATTGACAGCACCCTCAGAAACGCTTTTCCTGCTGCACCCTTTTTTTGTCTGGTGTCCACCGCATACAAAATCTGTTGTCCCGCCTGGGTTCTTTATCAGGTACATGGTCGCCCCACAGTCCCCGCAAACAATCTTCTTTTTATAGAAATTCCGGCAGGCAAGCTCCCCCTGGTTTTTCTTTCCATACTTCGGGGAGTTTTCATGTATCCCTTTAAGCCTTTCCTGTGCTTTGAGGTACAGCACCCTCGGCACCACCGGTTCATGGGTGTCCTCCACAATGATCCAGTTTTCTACCGGCTCCTGCCACTGCTTTTTTTCTGCGAAACTGTCACTGCCATACTCGTTGTGCCTGCTGTCCCCTGCATAATAAGGGTTGCAGAGCATCCGTGCAATGGTATGTCCTTTCCAGACGGCATCATAATTCCGGGGCAGCTCCTTTGTCCTTTTAAAATGCTTGTACGCTTTCGGCCCGATTACGCCATCGTCATTCAGGGTTTTCGCTATCTGTGCATATCCCATTTCCTGGTTCACAAACATTTCAAAGATACGCAGCACCACTGGGGCAGCATCCGGGTCAGCTATGATATGGTGTTTATCCAGTGGATCACTCATGAGCCCGTAGGCAAGGTTTCCGCTGACATTGCTGCCCTTTTTCCAATAAGTGCGGTAAGAAGCCCTGATCTTTTTCGCCAGGTCCCTCGAATAAAATTCGTTGAAGATATTGGCCATGCACACGGAGAGGTCCGCGCCTTCCCTGATGGAATCGTAACCGTCCGTCACGGAAATAAACCGCACTTCAAAGAATGGGAACACCCGCTCCACATAATTGCCGGCCTCCACATAGTTCCTCCCAAGCCGGGACAGGTCCTTCACGATCACGCAGTTGATGCGCCCGTCCCTGATGTCACGCATCATTTCCTCAAATCCGTCCCTTTCAAAATTTGTTCCGGTCTTAGAGACGTCCATATATTCACTTTCAACTACAATATCATCTGCGCCCTCCACGAATTTTTTCAAAAGCCCCATCTGGTTTTCTATGGTCCCGCGTTCCCTGTTTGCCCCGCTTTCAAGGGAGAGCCGTGCATACAGCCCTGCCCTGAATACGTGCTTTTCTTCCTTTACAGCCGCAGTCTCCGCAGCTTTTCCCATATTGACAAAACCAGCTTTCCTGGATTTCCTTGCCATATCACACGACCTCCCTTTCCTCTATGTTTATCCTTCCGGCTTCGTCCATGCATACTGTGCAGCCTGCTGACTGTATCTGGCGGAGCGCCGACTGGAAACAGTCCTGGAAATTGAAGTCTATTTCGATATGGTCCTTGTCAGACACCCTTACCCTGTCGATCAGCTCCACCACTGCCATCCTGCTTAGTTCACTGATATTCTGGTATTCCTTAAAATAACGGAGCCATTCATATTTATCCGTCTTAGCTTCCATTACCTTCTGTATCTCATTACGGAGCTTATGGACTGCCTCCTCCGCTTTTTTCCTCCTGCTGTTATAGCCTTCATATAGTTCCGCATAATCTTCCTTGGAAACAACCCCGTCCTTCAGATCCTCATACAGCATATCCCGCAGCTTACGGCACCGCTGTACCTCCTGCTCCTTTGCCTCTTTCTGCCTTTCCAGTTCCTTTATCTCCAGCTCCTGGAACGGTACTGTATCAATATATTCAAGGATTCTCCCTATATCAAGTACGTTTGCGATATGCGTCTTGAGTACCTCGAAAACAAGGCTTTCCAGCTTCTCTTTTGGGATACGGTGTGCCCCGCATTCTTTTGTCGCCGCATTTTTTGAGCAGATATAGTAGGAATAGACCTTCCCGCCTGCCGGGACATTCCGCTTGACCATGGGCGCACCGCAGTCTGCACACACCGCAAGCCCCGCCAGCACATAGACTTCATCCTCATTTGGTGACGTCCTTGTGTCCATCCCAAGGAGCCTCTGGACAATGGCAAATTCCCTTTTGCTGATGACAGGCTCATGGCTGTCCTCTATCCTTACCCATTCCTCTCTGGGCTTATCCACAATCTTCTTTATCTTATGGTTCGGCGTGGAATGCCTGCCCTGTACCAGTGTCCCGGTATATACCTCATTTTCAAGTATCCTGCGGACGGATACCGGGCTCCACTCTGCCTGTTCATGCGTTTTAAAATTATCCTGAATGTGAATACCGAGGCTGTGCTTGTATTCCATCGGCGACAATATCCCCTGACCGTTCAGGCTATCCGCAATGGCAGACTGGCTCATTCCATTAAGCTTCATCCGGAATATGCCTTTCACCACGCCTGCCGCATATAAATCCGGCACCAGCCTGTTCCGGTCATTTTCATCCTTTTTGTAGCCATAGGGTGTAAATGCGCCTGTGTACTCACCGTTCTTCCGTTTCACTTCCAGATGGCTGCGTATCTTTATGGAAATATCCCGGCAGTAGGCGTCATTCATCAAATTTTTGAACGGGACTACGATATCGTCCCTGCCGCTTTCCTCCCTGCTGTCAATATGGTCATTGACCGCAATGAAACGTACGCCAAGGGCCGGGAACAGCCTCTCGATATACTTCCCGGAATCAATATATTCCCTCCCGAAACGTGACAGGTCTTTCACGACCACACAGTCAACTTTGCCTCTTTTTATGTCCTCCATCATCATCTGGAAACCGGGGCGTTCAAAATTAGAGCCGCTGTAGCCATCGTCCACGTATTCGGAAACCACTATAATATCGTCTTTTTCTTTCAGGAAATCTTTAATGAGATTCTTCTGGTTGGAAATGCTGTTGCTCTCTGCCTTTGCTGCACTGGCAACATCGCCATCCTCTTTGGAAAGCCTCACATAGATGGCGGCATGGTAGATTCTGTCTGCTGTTTTACTCATATGCGTTATCCTCCTTAAACTTTTTAAGCAGGACAAACGCCAGTAAACTTTTATTAGATCTGATGCTGATATGGGTGCGCCTTTCTCGCAGGACACCCGTCTGCCTTCCTCAATTCAAATCTTACCATAAACTTTTGCATTTTTCCACTGCTTTTTTACAGAATTTCATTCATTTTATACCTGTACTTCATCACCCCATAAGGAGAAGGCCCTCAAAGGCATCCTCAAAGCTCACACCGTTATTGGCAAACCGTATCTTGACCATGGTACCGCCTACTTTTACAAGATAGGGGTTCCCGACTTTTCTAAGGTACTGCTTCTTTTTTCCCTCCACTGTTCCGCCCTGGTCAATCCTTATTCTGCTTATGTCCTTTAATTCCTCTATCGTCACGTCATCAAAATCCTGCTCCAGAAATCTCCTGTGCTCCTCCACAGTCATGCAGACACCTCCCGGTCATAAAAAATAAAATCCAGCCCTCAATGCCGTGTCATATCTGACACAATATTTTCTCTCCTGTCTGGTATATGCTTTTATCTGGAGTTTTCCTGCCCGGTTGCCTGATACTCTCTCTGGTGCTGTAAAAATATGTATGCAGCCTGCCTTTTCTAAAAACCTGTATCTGAATCTTTCTTTATCCACAAAATAATCCCACACGCCATGCCGGATACCATGCTGCATATACGCACAGCATACCACCCTGCACGGTTTTTCATTTCCTCTCCCCCGGTGTGGGCCGGAATATGTAAGGACCGTCCGGCATGGCTGCCCGATACCCTACAGCACCCTTTCCTGCTGCAGCATACCCCGGACGCTACTCCGGCTACCGTGTTCTTCGGCAAAGGTATCATTATCATCCGGTTTTCAAGACAGCCTGCCAACGCTGCCCCATGTCAGAGGTGCCGCTCATATTTTTCCTTCTTCTGCTACGATTCCTTGTTCCACCTGTATCAAAGCCTTGCCATTAACTCTTAAACAGGCAAATATTTCTCTGCGAAGCTCTCCCCTCATTACCTTTATAGATGTTCCGAATGTTTTTTGTATCCTTACATACTGATATTCCGCCCCGGTGCATAGCTGGAACTGCCGGGGCTTTTGTTGTCAAGGTACGCTGCCCGTCCATGGAAGCCATGCCCATAAGGGTTTCATCCACAGCATTTATCCCAAAAGTAGAAATTTTCGTCTTACAGCCTGTAGTCACAGGCCTGCCTGGGAGCGCCTTAAACAGGTATCCCCGGGCAGGCCGGCAACATCCAGTTTTCCCCTACTCGATTTTCTTTAGTTCCTCCGCCATGTTCTCCAATACCTTTATCAGAAAAAGTGCCTGTGATTCTGTACTTTCCAGCAACACTTTCTGCACCCTTTCGGTACAGTCCCCCTTCACAGTTCCTGCTATAAATTTAATGACAATATCCGCTCCCAGCACTGCCATTACCTTTTGGTATGTGCCCAGCCCCGGCTGCCTTGCCCCGGCCTCAATCTTCTTTAAATGGGATTCACTGATGCCTGCCGCTTCCGACACCTCCACCCTGCTCATCCCCTTTGCCATGCGCAATTCTTTCACTATACCCCCTAGATCCGTGCTTTTCCTGCTTATCATCCTGTTCCTCCTGGTTGGTGTTTATTATAAGGTTGCTCCATATTTTTGGGAAGTGACTGACTGTGCCCTTTTTTCCATAAAAGGGTACTTACAAGCCTTTCTACAATTCCCGCCCTTTTCCGTCAGCGCCATCCGCCATTTCCCAACATCATTCTTTCTTTTCTGCCTGTGTTTTCATGGTTTTGTCGAACGATTTTTACTTTATGCCAAAAACAAAAACAGCCTGACCCTGACAGCCAGACCGTTTTAACAACTAAATATAACTGCATTTTTCATATTTCTCTTCCATATGCCCCTGCCTTTTCAACAAATAATTTCGCAAATGCAGGATTGGACGGATAATACAAATGTGGAAATCCCATCCATTTATTTTCTTCCTCTATCACACAAAAATAACCTTTGCCCGTTACCGGCTTTACCGCCATAATATCTTCCCCATTACAGGTACTGTCATAATAATGAAATTCATGCCCCTTAATTTTACTGCCTTCCGGCAAAAAGCAGCTTTTCTTCTCCTGCATTTCGATATAACCAAACCGTACCAGCTTCCCGGTATCATAACACTTTGCTGGAATGACCCCGGCCATGGCATAACTGATTCCTTCCCTGTCAATGAGCGCATTGTGCAAATACATAAAGCCGCCGCACTCTGCCACCACCGGCATCCCCCTTTCCACAGCCTCCCTCACCGACTTTCGCATGGTAATATTCCTGCTTAACTTTTCCCCATACAATTCCGGATATCCACCCCCAATCAAAAGCCCGCTACATGCGTCCGGCAGTTTTTTATCATGGAGCGGTGAAAACCAGACAAGCCTTGCCCCATTTTCCTGTAGCAATAAAAGATTATCCCTGTAATAAAAACAAAAAGCCTCATCTCTTGCCACTGCAATTACCGGCTTTGTCTCTACGCTGTCCTTCTGTATGGATTCGCCTGCCGGTTTTCCCCATCCCACGCTTTCCAAATTATCTGCTGTCCTCCCCCATCCAGCCTCTTCTTCCGATTCATCTTCCGATTTGTTCCCTGTACCGGCTTTCTCCATCTCTCCCGCACTTTCTGCTATCCTCATAATGTCCGGCAGCGATACGGTCTTTTCAAATTCTGCTGAAAGCTTTGCCAGCCTGCCCTTAATCCCTTCCAGTTCATCCGGCATGACAAGCCCCAGATGGCGGCTTCCCACATGGAATCCTTCCTTCTCCGGCAAAAAACCAGTCACAGGCAGATGCAGTTCCTTTTCGATCAGAGGTTTTATGGTTTCATAGAGCCCTTCGGAAATCCTGTTCAGGATAACTCCCCTGATCAGACGCTCCGTATCATACTGTAAAAACCCTGCCAGAAATGGGAGGATGGAACGCCCCATCCCTTTCACATCCGCCACAAGTACCACAGGCGTACCGGTTATCTTTGCCAGATGATAGGAAGACCCCTCTTCCCGGATTCCTCCCAGCCCGTCATAAAGCCCCATAACCCCTTCCATAACAGCAACTTTTGCTCCCGCCGCATGATTTTCAAAAAGCTGTCCGGTCTGCTCCCTGCCTGTAAAAAAGGTATCCAGATTGTAAGAAGGAACGCCCAGTGCCTTTTCGTGAAACATAGGGTCAATATAGTCCGGCCCGCACTTAAAAGCTACCGGGGCTTCTCCCTTATTCTTCAATGCCTGCAAAAGCGCACAGGTAACCGTAGTCTTCCCACTTCCGCTCTTTGGCGCTGCTATCATGACTCTTTTGACCTTCATTTACATTCTCCCAGATTAAAACTACAAATCCACACCGGGTTTTCCGCTTTCATCAAATGATAATTTCCCATTTCCTTAACCCGGCTTACCTGCACCTGCACCATTTCCGCATCCCTTATCCAAAAATCCCCGAGACACTCTTTCATCTCACAGATAGTTTCCATACTGACCACATTGACCACAACCCGCATTCCGGGGGTTCTCCGATACAGCTCATCCAGTATTTCCTTAAGGCGGCCCCCGCTTCCCCCGATAAAGGCATGAGTAGGGGCAGGCAAATTTTTAAGCCCTTCCGGCGCTCCTGCCTCCACCACCGTTATATTATCCAGCCTGAATTTTTCTTTGTTCTCCCTGATCAGGGATACCGCTTCCTGTTTCTGTTCTATGGCATAAACCCGCATCTCTTCCGAAAGCCCCGCCACCTCCACCGCAACCGAACCTGTTCCGCTGCCAATGTCATAAACAACCGCCCCCGGATATAACCGCAGTTTACAGATACTGATCTCCCTCACTTCCTCTTTTGTCATGGGAACCTTGCCCCTGATAAATTCCCCGTCCGCCTTGCCGTGAGTAAGAGACGCCCTGCCCGCATGGGAATTTCTTACCATGCAGGTATACAGACCTTCCTCCGCAAGGCTGCGGCACTCTTTCGGGGAAAGTGTCCTGACCCATTCTTCCTCATAGGATAGCTGATAGGCCACAGTCACCTCGCATTCCCCCATATCCGCTTTTTCCAAAAGCTCTCCCAGCCGGTTTACATCCCTGACCCCGGACATAAGGAAAAAAGTCTTTTCCTTTCTTTCTATCTTTTTCACAATTCCCGATAATTCTTTTCCATGCATACTATAAATAGCCGCATCCTGCCAGCTTTCCCCCATACGGGCCGCAAGGGCTGCAACCGAAGAAATCCCCGGAAGGACACGGAGCGAAGCATTTAAGCCTCCCGCGCGGATTTCTTCCATAAGTGCGCGGTATAGCCCCCGGCATCCACTGTAAAAACCACTGTCCCCGGAAAAAAGTACAACTACCCTTTTCCCCTCAAAGGGTATATCCTCCGCAGATAAATCTCCCGGAAACCCATGGTTTTCCTGCATTTTCTTTAAATATGGAATGATCTGCTCCGCCTGATAAATCGGGCGTTTTTCCAGCCTTGGCCGAAAAGGGGACAGTATCCTTTCAGCACCCAGCAAAACATCCGCCTCGTCCACCGCCTCCTGCACTTCTTTCGTCAGCCCGCTCCTGCTCCCCATGCCCACACCGGCAAGGGTAATCTGCAAAAAATCTTCGTTGCAAAGCTTCTTCCCATAAAGCCTTTCCAACTCCCGGCACACTTTATAAAAAGAAATCCCCTCGTCCTTCGGGCGTCCGACCACAAATACTGCTGTCCCTGTTTTTTTCGCAGCCTCCAGTTTTTCCGAAAATCCCCCTGATACCCCGCTTTCCTTTGTGACCAGAACCGAAATTCCATATTGCCTGAGCATTGCTTCATTCATGGATGCTGAAAAAGGACCCTGCATGGCAATAATCTGTTTCCCGCAGATTCCCCACTCCATACACAGGGAAAGACTTTCCACGCTGGGCAGAACCCTGACGTAAAGCCTTTTTTTAACCTCATCTGAAATACAATAACAGGGCAGTTCCTTACTTCCCGTAGTCAGAAGAATATTTCCTTCCGTTTCCATTAACGCCTCCGCACAGGCATGGATTGTGTCGAAAAAGGTAACGCCTTCTTTTCTATAAGAAAGAGACACGTCTCTTTTCAGCCGGAAATACAAAATTTCCCTCCCGCCGGAAACAAACTGCAGAGCATTCAACTCATCAACCGCCGCCCTGATATTCCTGGTAACGACCTCTGCGTAAGGGTGGGTTGCGTCTACTACCGCAAGGTAATTCCCCCGCCCGATGAGTTCCCTTATTTCTTCCTGTCCCATCCTTCCCTGATGAACCTTTACAGCCGGATGGCTTTTTAAGACAATTTCCCCATACTGCGTTGCAACGCAGAGCGTATGGCCGATTCCCACAGCCGCCAGATACTCCGACAGCTTCCTCCCCTCAGTTGTTCCCGCAAATATCAGTAAGTCTTTCACCCATATCCTCCTGCCTGTAGCCCCTTTTAGTCACCAGTTTTCCGTTTATAATCTCAGAACCGGAATTTCCCACAAATACCGTTGTAAACATGTTTACTTCCTTCTCCCGCAATTCCTTTAAGGTACAAACCTCCGCCCTGGTTCCTTCCCTGCCTATATTTTCCACATAACCACAGGGGCGCTCTGCCTCCATACTGCCAAGCAGAATGTCGCATGCCCGCCTTAAATAATCTTTCCTTTTATTGCTGGAAGGATTATAAATGGCAATGGCAAAATCCCCTGCGGAAGCGGCCAGAAGCCTTTTTTCAATCTTCTCCCAGGGCGTCAGCAAATCGCTTAAGCTGATCACACAGAAATCGTGGTTTAAAGGCGCTCCGAGAACTGCCCCGCCGCTGCTTGCCGCCGTAACTCCCGCTATCACCATAAGTTCTGTGTCCGGATAATCTCTCCCGATTTCATACATCAGGGATGCCATCCCATAAATCCCCGCGTCCCCGCTGCATACAAGAGATACCCTCTTTCCCTTCGCAGCCTCCTGAAAGCAGAGAATACAACGCTCCCGCTCTTTGCGCATAGGAGTAGAGAGCAATTCCTTTTCCCTGAAACGCTCCCCCAAAAGCTGTAAGTATACCGTATATCCAACGATTACGTCCGACCGCTCCAAAGCCGCAATTGCTTCCCCTGTCATCATCTCCTCTTTTCCCGGTCCCATTCCCACGATAGTAATCCTGTTTTTATTCCCCATCAAAATTCACGCTCCATTCCCTTTTCGCAACCGCAATCGTCATTCCGTCCTGTGCATATTTTCCGGCAATCAGCCTTCCGCCCATACCGCAGGCTTTCATGGCCGCCCGCTCGCACACGTTGTCAACACCCACCTGCTCCTGCACAAACAAAGACCCGGTAAACTCCCCTTCCGTCTCCATAAGTTCCTGCGGAGTATAGGTAAAAAAGGGAATATTTGTTTTCCGGCACCACGCAAGGATTCCCAGCTCCTCTTTTTTTAGCGTAATAGAAGCAAGCGCCCAGATCTCTTCCGACAGAATACCCAGTTCCTTAAGCTTTTCGGAGATAAAGCTTTCGATTTCCTGAACCTGTTTTCCTTTTTTACAACCAAGACCAATCACATATTCCTTTGGCCTTAAAACAAGCAGCGCGCCCAGGTTCCCTCTCCGGGAAGTGACTGCCACGTCCGCCGAATCCTCTTTCCGGGAAATATCTGCCGCCTCATCTATGGGGCATTCCGCCTCCCTCTCCGGCGGGTATTCCACCACCTTTACCTCCTCCGGTATGGAAGCATACCCTTTGATATGACCCCTTTCTATGGAAAGCGTAATCTTCTCCCCCGCCAATACTTTTGCAGATACTGCCGCAATTCCTTCCCTGTTTATAATGGAAAGCCCGTTCCTTTTGGCAAACAAATCCACTGCAAACATCCCGCCAATATCCGTTGCGGTAGTGATGACCGGCTCTGCGCCTATCCTTCCAGCCAAAAACTCTGCCAGCCCATTGGCGCCGCCCATATGCCCGGAAAGGATTGGAATCACATATTTCCCCTTCTCGTCCATCACAAGCACCGCGGGGTCATGAAGCTTATCCGTCAGATACGGGGCGACTGCCCTGACCGCAATGCCGCAGGCTCCTATAAACAGCGTGGCATTTTTCTCCTGCAGCTGCGCCTTTGCCCATTCGCCTACCGAGCCCTCCACAAACAGTACCGATTCCCGTTGTTTTTCCTCATCAAGATATCCCCTGTATTTCGTATATAGCTGGATTTCCATTTTATCCGTCTCTGCCAATTCCTTTGCAAGCCGCCCCGCAAGCATTCTTCCGCTGCGTGTAAAACTGATGATACTTATTTTCATGTCAGCCTCCGATCCCGAAACTCCGTGGAGAAATCCGGAGCATACAGTCTGGACCGGCTGTAATGCTGATGCGTGACTACATCTCCCACCAGTACCAGCGCCGTCTTGGTAATGTCATGCTCTCCGGCCGTCTCATACAGCGTTCCCACCGTACAGAGATAGGCTTCCTCTTCCGGCCATGTTGCCTTATAGACAAGGGCGGCGGGCGTGTCTTTCCGGTATCCGCCCACTATCAGCCTTTTACTGAGTTCCTCCAGCATTCCGGCGCTTAAATAAATCGCCATGGATGCCTGATGCACTGCAAGGCTCTCAATCCGCTCTTTTTCCGGCACCTTTGTTTTCCCTTCCATTCGCGTAATAATCAGGGATTGGGAAACCCCGGGCAGGGTATATTCCAGATTTAAGGAAGCCGCCGCCCCAAAACAGGCACTCACCCCCGGACAGCTCTCATAAGGGATTCCCAGCCTGTCAAGCTCGTCCATCTGCTCCCTGACCGCCCCATAGATACTGGCATCTCCAGTATGCAGCCGGACCAACATCTTTCCTCCATCCTGTGCCCTTTTCATAACAGCAATCACTTCCTCAAGGGTCAGCTTTGCACTGTTATATATCTCGCACCCTTCCTTCGCATAGGCAAGCAGTTCCGGATTTACCAGAGAACCCGCATAAACAATTACATCCGCCTGAGAGAGCAGCCGCATTCCCCTGACTGTAATCAAATCTGCCGCTCCGCATCCTGCGCCAACAAAATAAACCATTCTTCCGCCCCCTTACTCCTTGCCAGTTCCCCGTATTCATTGGAATACAGGACACAATCCATCTGTAAATTCCCTCCTGCGCGCTTTTCCAGATAATAACAGATACGCTCCGCCGCATATTCCATCACCGGACGGACTTTTCCCTTTTCCGAAAGCACCGCCACCGCTTCCTCCGTGGTCACGCACTCTAATATCCTGCGGCATTGCTCCGGCTCCGCTCCCTCTTTTATGGCAAATGCGGCAAGCAGCTCCATCCGGGCGTCCGCCTCCCTGGAATGGGTATTCATAATTCCGCCCGCCACTTTAATCAACTTGCCGATATGCCCGGTTAAAAGGACTTTGGAAAACCCAAGTTCCACTGCCATATCAATGGTCTCTCCGATAAAATTACTGCATTTCACACTCCGGTCCAGGTCATATCCGTAAGCCCGCTTCATAAATTCCTGCCCATAATTTCCCGGCGTGATTGCCGCATAGTGAAAGCCCTGCACCCTTCTCTGGTTCAGTTCCACCCTGATGGTATCCAGAATGGCCTGGCTGCTCATAGGCTCCACAATCCCGCTTGTTCCCAATATGGAAATGCCTCCCACGATTCCAAGTCTGGGATTAAAAGTCTGTGCGGCCAGCCGCTCCCCTTCCGGCACAAAAATCTCGACCTTAAGGCTGCCCCTGTAATCTGCAATCCGGCAGACCTCAAGCACCTCCCTGCGGATCATCTCTCTGGGAACATGATTAATTGCCGCATTTCCTACCGGCTGATCCAGCCCCGGCTTCGTCACCCTTCCTACCCCTGTACCACCGTCAATATATATCTCCTGCCTGTTTTCCTCCGCCTGCAATCCATCTTTCCAGATTCCCGCCGTATTCCTGTTTTCAGCGAAAGAAACTTTTGCATAAATCCACGCACCCGTGGTCACGTCCGGGTCATCCCCTCCGTCCTTTTCCACCCCGCAGCTTACCACATCTTCCCCTCTTGCAATATCGAGAATACTGGCCCGGTAAGGGATTCCCTTTGGCGTTTCTATGGTAATCTCTGTTTTCATCTTTCCCGTCAGGAGCATATACGCCGCCGCTTTTGCCGCTGCCGCCGCACAGCTTCCCGTTGTAAATCCACACCGCATAATGCTTCTCCTAACGCTGTACACACCTATACAAAATCGCATTACATATGGCGGCGGCAATACTACTGCCTCCCTTTCTGCCCCGATTCACAATGTAAGGAACTCCACTCTTCATAATCAGTTCCTTTGCAGCCTCCACATTCACAAACCCTACCGGAACTCCAATCACAAAAGCCGGCTTAAAATATCCTTCCTGTATCATTTCGTACAACTGTATCAATGCAGTAGGAGCGTTACCGATTGCGAAAATGACAGGCTTCCCAATCTTTGCCGCTTTCTCCATGCTAAGAGCCGCCCTGGTCCTGCCCTGCTGCCCGGCAAGCCTTGCCACATCCTCATCCGCCATAAAACAGTGCGCCTCCCCGCCCAGCTTTGCAAGCGCCTTTTTATTAATTCCGGATAGCGCCATGTTGGTGTCCGTCACAATGTCCGCGCCGCCAAGCAGGAGCTTTCCGGCAATTTCCACCGCATTTTCAGAGTAGGTCATGGTTTTTGCATAATCAAAATCCGCACTGGTATGAATCACTCGCTTCGTGACCATTTCCTCTGATGCTGGAAGCGTAATCCCCCGTTCCACAAGTTCTGCCGAAAGTATCTCAAAGCTCTTTCTCTCAATTTCCTCCGGCCTTAGATATTCTATCCCGCTTAGTCTGTCCAAGTTATCCCTCCCTGGCGCATTCTTCTATCGCCTTTAATAATGTCTCATTCTCTTTTCTGCTTTTTACCGCAATCCGGTAAAACCCCTTTGACAATCCCCTGTAATTCCCGCAATCCCGGATCAGGATACCTTTCTTAAGTAACTTCCCATACAAATCTTCCCCACTGTAAACCAGCAGAAAATTTGCCTCCCCGGAAATCACATGGATGCCGGCCCCTTTAAGCCCCTCTGCCAGAAACTGTCTTTCCTTTGCCACATAGCCTGCCGTTTTGATAAGAAACTCCTTCTGTGCGGCACACGCGCATCCTGCCGCCTGTGCAAAAACGGAAAGATTCCACTCCGGGAGCTGCCCTGCTATCCTTCCAAGGAGCTTTCGGTTGGAGCAGACAAGATACCCGAGCCGCACCCCTGGAATGGCAAATATTTTCGTAAAAGCCCTGACAAGAATTAAATTATCATACTCTTCCATCTCATCAGTAAAAGAACGGTTTCCCTCACAAAACTCAATAAAACATTCATCCAATACTACATAAATTCCCCTCTCCCTGCAATGGGATAGCAGCTTTCTCAAATACTCCCTGCTCATGAGAGTTCCAAATGGATTGCCCGGATTTGCCACAAACAAAAGTCCGGTATCCTGCGTCAGCACCGAAAAAAATTCTTCCCCAAGCCGAAACACATTTTCTTCTCTCATTCCGTAATAAACAATCTCTCCTCCGGCTGCCCCGGCTGCATATTCATACCCGTAAAAAGATGGCACCGGTATCACTGTCCGCCCTGGCCTGATTCCATGGACGCATGCCATAAACAGCTCTGACGCTCCATTCCCGAAAAGCAAGTATTCCGCTGGTACTTCCAACATTCTGCTGACCGCTTTTTTCAGTTCTTCCCCGTCAATATCCGGATATCTGTCGCAGTTCTCTACCGCTTTATGCAAGGCTTCCTTTACCGTCTCCGGTATGCCAAGGGGATTGATATTGACAGAAAAATCAAGCTCTATCCGGTTCCTGTAGATATCCCCTCCATGTATCCCTTTCATCGACCTTCCTCCCAAAAACTGCGCCCGGCAATGATTCAAACTCCAGCAAAAAGCCTCCAAACCAATACCATAAAAAGCAGAAATATAATCTCCCCAAGCCAGGCTGTCAGATACATCAGCCGGTTTGCAAACCTGATATCTTCAAACTCCACCTTACGCAGGTCATCCCCGATATACGGTTTTTTTACCACTTTCCCAAAATAACTGGCATCCCCGGCAAGCCGTATCCCCAACGCCCCCGCACACACCGATTCTGTCTGGGCGGAATTGGGACTTGCGTGTTTACGGTTGTCTCTCCTGTAAATGGCTAATGCCCCTTTCCCCGAAAAGCGCTTCCCGCCTATGCAGGCAGCTAAAATCATAAGATATGCGCTGATTCTTGCCGGGATATAATTCGCCCCGTCATCCAGCCTTGCGGCCGCCCTTCCGAAGTAGAAATGTTTCTCATTCTTATACCCCACCATGGAATCCAGGGTGTTGACCGCCTTATACCAGAACCCCAACACCGGCCCTCCCACCGCCGTATACAGCATGGGCGCAATGACCCCGTCAGAAGTATTCTCCGCAACCGTCTCAATCGCCGCCCTGGCAATTCCTTCCCCGTCAAGACATTCGGTATCCCTGCCTACAATCATGGAAACCGCCTTCCTTGCCCCCTGCAAATCAGAGCTTTTCAGGCAGCGGTACACTTTCATGCTTTCCACCTTCAGGCACTTTGCGGCAAGAATCTGATACGTCATAACCGCTTCCGCAAATACCCCGGCCAGGGGATGGAACAGATATGCCAGCAACAGCACAAGGGCCGCTGTAACCGGCGCTGCAAAGGTAACAATGACCACAAGCCAAATCCCCAGCCGCAGTTCCTTTTCTGCATTCCGCTCCGGCTGCGTCTGTCCTGCCCCCGCATTCCGGTTTTGACCAATCTCACTATTTCTTAAATATTTTTCCCGGAAATACTTTTCCGTTTTCGTAATCAGGCTTCCAATCAGCCGGACGGGATGAGGGAGAAAATAGGGGTCTCCCAGAACCATATCCAGCAAAAAACCTGTAAAAAACGCAATGATGTGATATCCCATTTCCGCCCTCCATTCCTAGCCGCTATAGCTCCGCTGCCCCTGACAGCTTCAGCCCTGCACTTCCCCAATGGCAGCTACAGATATATCCCTTTCCATTTGCCGCCTGATAGCTGAAATAATCCCCGCCAAGGTATCGGGAAAGCAGAGACATGATGGTGCCTCCATGCACGATTATCCCCACTGTCTCTGGCATTTCACCCTCTGCCTTACTGACCTGCCTTATCATTTTTTCAAACCCTGTCTCACAGCGCAGCATAAACCCTTCCCTGCTCTCCCCCTCTGGAAAAGGAAGCGTACCGTTACTGTCAATCCACTTCTGATAACGCTGATCCCCCTGCAGCTGTCTGTAATTTTTCCCTTCAAATGCCCCAAAATCTATCTCTGTCCACTCTTTTATACGAACCGGCGCAAGAGCCGGATAAAGAATCTCCGCAGTCTGCATACATCTTTTCATGGGGCTTGCAAACAGCGCATCAAGCCCCGGATAATTTCCCCGTTCCTTATACAACAGCAGTTCCTTTATCCCCTCCTCAGAAAGAGGTTCCTCCGTTTTCCCCAGATATCTGTGTTCCTGATTGGACCATGTTGCCCCGTGCCTTATCATCACAAGCGTTATTTGATTTTCTGTCCAATTCCGCATATCACACGCACCACTTCCTCTGCCTTCCCGGCCAGCTCCACAAGGATTCTTCCCGTCTGCTCCCTGTACTGCCTCTCAAACGCCTCCACCGGCACGATACCGTTTCCGATTTCATCGCTGATAATCACGCAATCCGGGAAATTCTTCAAAAATTCTCCCACTTCCGCCTCCGGACAGCCTCCCCGCAGCATACAGCCCTTGATCCAATTATGAAAATGGTCAATGACAACCATTTCCGTTCCGGCGTCCGCCTCTTTTGGCAGTTCACCGTCCCATACCCTGTACCTGTCCGCTTTGCAACGCCCAAGCACATAGGCAAGCTTTCCCTGTGCATATCCTCCAATCACCAGCTTCATCCCAATCTCCCTATAATCTCCATAACCGCCGCCATAAGCATCATGCTCCCTTCACAGACCAGGACAAAAAAACCTACCGTATCGCCTGTAATGCCGCCAAATTCCTTTTTGCTCCGCCAGTAATAATAGAAAAAACAAACCAAAGCAGCCCCGGCCACAGCCGCCGCACCAAGAGACTGCCAGAGCATAAAACCGATGCAGCACACTCCCTGCAGATACAAAGACCATTTCACAATGCTTTTCTGGGAGCTGTCCGCAAAATGGTAAAGCATCCCTTCCTTTTTTGCCGTGGGGAAAGAAACCACACTGATTCCGCTCAGGCACCGGGATAAGAAAAATCCGCCGCTTAATACCCGCAAAAGCCCGACGCTTCCTACCTCCGAATAGGCCCCGAGATAAAGCAGCCCGTATACCGCAAGCATAATCACCGCAAATGCCCCGATGTGGGAATCCTTTAAAATTTCCAGCTTCTTTTCTTTCGTTCCATAGGAACGGAGCGCATCCATGGTGTCCATAAAACCGTCCACATGAAACCCTCCCGTAACCACAAGCGGGATTGCCGCCCCGACCATCGTGCGGCACAAATTTCCAACCGCCAGCCTTTGACACAGAACATTCCACAGATAAAAACAGATGCCCACCGCTGCCCCGACCCACGGGAAGAAGCAGAGCATGTACTTCATATCCTTTTCTTCCCATGGAAACTGCCAAACAGGAATCGCAGAATAAATCGAAAAAGCAATGACAAGGGATTTTAAAATGTACATGGGACATTCCCTCCCTGCTCTTTTTTCAATAGGACGGGAATGCCGGCCACCACTTCCACCACCTGTTCCGCCATAGCCGCAAGCCTTTCATTGATCCGCCCCATGGTGCGGATATAAGCCATTGTGGTATCATCATAGACCCTTCCGTCCTCAAAAACATTGTTGCTTACAATTACAAGATGCGTAAGTTCCTCTTTTAATAAAGCAATCCCACTTACAATCTTTTCCACCACTGCCTCATCCTCCACAGGCTCCTGTCCGTCAAACATCTCGTTTGCCGCAAGGTTTGAGATACATTCCAGCAAAGCCGCCCCTTTTCCATGCCCGTACTTTTCTGTCCGCTCCTGACACAAATTTATCTTATCTGCCGCCAGCCCGATATCCACCGGCTGCTCTATGGTAAAAAATCCCTTACCGCTCCTTTGCCGCCTGTGCCTTTCTATCCGCCCTCTGGTCTCATCATCATAAATACGCATGGTGGCAAGATAATACTTCTGTCCGGGAAATAATGCCATATAATCCTCCGCCCAGAGCGACTTCCCGCTTCCGCTTCCTCCGATTACCAAAACCATCATAATCCTATCCCCCGTACTTGCTCCCTATTTCATTGGGGCACAAACTCCATACTCGTAACAGTTCAGCCTTTGGCTTCACTGTTACGGAATCTGCCCATTCCAAGTCGCCTTCGGCGAGAGGGCAGATTCCCTCTTGGCACAATTTACACGTTTCCACGGACTTTGCAGCAAGTGCAAAGTCCTGGGCTGAACTGTTACCCATACTCTTCCTTTTCATACCGCTCATATTGCGCTATCCGGATATCGGAAAAAGTCGCCCCGTCCTCATAGACAGCCAGTGCCAGGTCAAGAAGCGAAAGCATCATCACCGCCCCCGTTCCTTCCCCCAGGGCCATTTCCCCCTCGATTACCGGCCTAAGCCCCAATTCCCGGCAGATTTTTTCCATTGCAGGCTCCTTCCCCTTATGGGAGGAAATCAGATACCCACAGGTTCCCGGAAGAATCCGCTCCGCCAAAAGCGCAGCAACCATACTGATTACCCCATCCAGTACCACCGGTATATGAAAAAGAGCGCCGCCCATGCAAACCCCTGCAAGACCGCCTATATCAAAGCCGCCAACTGCTTCCAGAATCCTGAGAGCCTTCATTTCCATGCCCTCTGCCTTCTCCTCCTCCGTCTCTTTCAAATGATACCGTTCAAGCGCCCGGGCAATGACCTCGCGCTTGTGCGCCAGTTTTTCATCACAAAGCCCTGCCCCTCTCCCGGTCACTTCGGAAACGTCACAGCCAAGGAGAGCCGCCGCCACAGCGCTGCTGGTAGTGGTATTCCCGATTCCCATCTCACCTGTGGCAAGAATCCCGTATCCCTTTTCTTTACAGTCCGCCGCCAGCCTGATTCCGGTAAAGATTGCTTTCAGGGCTTCCTCCTGTGTCATAGCCGGTTCCACGTTAAAGTTCCTTGTCCCGCACCGGATTTTCCGCTCCAATACTCCCGGTATTGTTTCCTTGCAGTTCATGCCGATGTCTACCGGAATGGTATCCGCGCCAATCCTCTCCGCCATCCTTCCTACCGAGGATTTCCTCTTTGCCATGTTTTTAGCCACTGCAAAAGTGACCTCCTGCCCGGACTGGCTGATTCCCTCCGCAACGATTCCGTTGTCGGCACACATGATAATGACAGCCTTCTTCCCAATGTCCGGTCTTTCCCTGCGGCTGGCTGCCCCGATCTGCGCAACCAAAGCCTCAAACCTCCCCATGCCATTTAAGGGCTTTGCCACATGGTCCCAGTTTGCAAGAACCCTTCTGCGGATTTCTTCATCCGGCCTGTCAATTTTCAGTTTCAGCAGGGCTTCCAATGTGTTTGTATCTGTGATTGCGTTTGTATCTGTGCCTACATCTGTATTTGTACCTGTATCCGCACCTGTATTTATCTCCCTATTTAAGCCGGGCTTCCTTAAGCATTCCATAAATTTCCTCCATATCCAGATATTTGCGCAGGGTATCCGCCAGCCTGTCATACTGCCTTTCCTTAAAACTTCCATAGTCCTCAAAGCCGGTTTCTTCCAGCCTGATTCCCTTTTGCTCCGCAAGTGCGCCTATCAGTGCGGCGGCAGTTTTCCCCCTGTCAAAAATCCCATGAAGATAGGTTCCATACACATTCTTTCTGTTAATCACGACATCCGTATCCGCCTGCCGCACCCGACTCTCTGTCCCTTCCTGCTGCGTAACAGCTTTTTCCTCCCCGCAAAATACCCCATCTTCCATAAGTTCTGTCCGCCCCATATGAATCTCATAACCCGCATATTCCATCCCGGAAAGCCCCTTCAGAATCCCTTCCACAGGATTGATTTTCCCCTCCGTTATGCAGCGCACCTTTTCCTCCCCCATCCGGGTATGCACGGGAAGCAGCCCCATTCCCCGAAGGCTTCCTCCCTCCTCCACCCCTTCCGGGTCTAAGAGCCATTCCCCCAGCATCTGATAACCGCCGCAGATTCCAAAGACCGGAATTTCCGCCGCCAGCTTTTTCACAGCCGCCTCCATGCCATTTTCGCGCATCCATTTCAAATCCCCCATGGTATTCTTGCTTCCGGGAAGCATGACCATATCCGGATGGCCCAACTGCGATGCATGAGTGACATAGCGGACGGATACAAAAGGCGACTGTTCAAAGACATTAAAGTCCGTGAAATTGGATATTCTCGGGTATCGGATTACCGCAAGGTCAATACAGCCTTTCTTTCTCTGGCTAAACCGCTCCGTCAGGCTGTCCTCATCCTCCAGCGCAACATCCATATAGGGAACCACACCCATGACCGGAACGCCGCCCTTTTGTTCCAGTATGGCAATACCGGAATCAAGCAAAGAGGCATCTCCCCTGAATTTATTGATGATGATCCCCTTTACCCTTTCCTTCTCCGCTTCCGTAAGCAGCATGAAAGTTCCCAAAAGCTGGGCAAACACGCCGCCCCTGTCAATATCCCCCACCAGAAGCACAGGGGCGTCAATCATCTCCGCAAGCCCCATATTCACAATGTCATTTTCCCGCAGATTAACCTCCGCAGGGCTGCCCGCCCCCTCCACCACGATAATATCCGCATATTCTTCCAGTTTCCGAAAGGCATTTTTGATATCCGGAATCAGCTTTTTCTTATAGGCAAAATAATCCCTGGCGCTCATATTCCCCAGAACTTCCCCGTTTACAATGACCTGTGAGCCGGTATGGCTTGTGGGCTTTAACAAAATGGGGTTCATGCAGACCATGGGCTTTATGCCTGCCGCCTCCGCCTGCATGACCTGCGCCCTTCCCATCTCAAGCCCTTCCTCCGTGATATAGGAATTCAGCGCCATATTCTGGGACTTGAAAGGGGCCACCCGGTATCCGTCCCTGTTCATAATCCGGCAAAGCCCCGCTGCCAGAAAGCTTTTCCCCGCATTAGACATTGTGCCCTGTACCATAATTACCTTTGCCATTGCTACTCTCCTCTTCCAACCCGCCCAAGATACCCAAGGAGCTTTTCATTCCCCTGAAAGTTCTCCTCTGAAAGTCCAAAAAGCCTTTTTATAAAATCCCCCCTGAAAATCTCCCCCGGCGGACCATACCTCTCCACATATTCCCCCTTAAGGCACAGAATCTTATCGGAAACAATTTTAGCCAGTTCCAGTTCATGCAGCGACATAATCACCGTAAGCCCCTTCTTTTCCCGCAGTGCAAGGAGTACCGAAAGAAATTCAAGCTTATGCCTGATATCCAGAAAGGAAACCGGCTCGTCCATGACGATAATCTCCGGCTCCTGAGCGATTGCCCTTGCAAGCATGACCCTCTGCCTCTGCCCATCGCTGACCTTCGTAAAATCCTGATGCCTGATCCCGGATACATGGACCAGTTCCATTGCTTCCCCCACAAGAACGCGGTCCTCCTTAGACAGAATGCCGAAATATCCGGTATATGGATATCTTCCGGTAGCCACCACATCCTCACAGGTCATCAATTCCGTCTGCATTTTTTCCGTAAAGACAACCGCCATCTTTTTAGAAAGTTCCCGTCCTGACATCTGTCCCGTATCTTCCCCATCCAGAAAAACCGCCCCGCCAAGGAGCCGAAGCTGCCCCGCAATGCTTTTCAGCAGGGTAGACTTTCCAGCGCCGTTAGGGCCCACCAGCGTCATAATCTCTCCCTTATTAAGGCCAATCTCTATATCCTTAACCAGCGGCTTCCCCTGATATCCCACAAGGAGCTGCTTTGTCTGAAAGTAATACTCCATTATGCCGCCCTCCCTTTTCTACGCTCCGACATAATCCATAGCACCACCGGAGCGCCGAAAATCGCCGTTACCGTGCTGATGGAAAGTTCCGTAGGGGCAAGCAGGGTTCTTGCCAGCAGATCGCTGAGCAGGCAGAAAACACTCCCTCCCAGAAAACAGGCCGGTATCATCTTAAGGGGCCGGGCTGTCCCCAACAGCTTCCTGACCAGATGCGGCGTTGCAATCCCCACAAAAGAAATGGGTCCGGCAAAAGCCACCACACATGCAGACAGGATACTGGAAAGCATTACCAGACATACCCGCAGGAATTTCAGGTTTACCCCCATGTTCCGGGCATAGATTTCCCCCAGCCGGTATGCCGAAAGGGGCTTTGACAACAGAAAGACCGCCGCGAATGCAGGAGCTACCACCACTGCCATGACCTGTACATTCTCCCAGGTCATGCCCGAAAAGCTTCCCCTCGACCAGTTGTGGAGATTGACAATCTGGGCGTCGCTTGCAAAAGTAACCACCAGCTCCGTGACTGCCGAACAGATATAGCCGATCATCACCCCGCTGACCACCAGCATGGACATATGGCTGACCTTCCTCGACATCAGAAGCACAAACCCCATGGACAGCATTGCCCCCAGAAACGCTGCCAGTATCATAAATGCCGAAGTAACCCTGACCTCCCTTCCCGGCAGAATCTGCCATCTCATAAAAAATACCATCACAAGCGCTACCGCCATCTTTGCACCGGAGGAAATACCAAGCACAAAAGGCCCGGCAATGGGATTGTTGAAAAAAGTCTGTAACAGATACCCGGAAAGGGAAAGCGCCCCGCCAAGCAAAAACCCGGCCGCCGCCCTGGGCAGCCTGATATCCCACAGAATCCTTGCCGATGTCCCATTACTTTCCCGCCCTGTAAGCGCCCCTGCAATCTCCGGCAAAGGAATCCTCACGCTGCCAATACAGGCATTCAGGATAAAAAAAGCCAAAGCCCCCAGCGCAAGTAAAATATATGCCAACAGGCACCTGTATTCCCTCTTATCCATCATATATTTATCACTGCCCTTCCCTCCATACGTCCCCTTTTTCCCGATATTTCCTTTTCCCGGTTTTATAACGAGCGACAAAAATCTTTATTTTTGATTCACTGCTCCAATTTTGAAAGGGGAAACAGATAGTGCATCCCATCCTCTTTTCCCCGGAGCATACCGTGAATATCCTCCATCAGATACCCAATGGATAAAGACTGCTGGTACATGTCATTTGTGGTACACCACACGTTCCCTTCCCTGACTGCCTTAAAATCAGCCAAAGGCCCGCATTTATCCAATAATTCCTCCACACTGGAAACCCCGCCGTCAATGGAACTGTTATAAATCAGAAAATCCGCATCCTTTGCACCGTTGTAAAACTCCTCTACCTGCATGTTCAGGGTAGAGCGCTTTGTTTCCGGGCTGCCCAGATCCTCAAAGATATATCTGCCCCCGGCAAGCTCTATGATCTTCGGAATATAGTCCCCGGATTCCCTCACCTGCACCAGACCATTGGAAGTGATGAAAAAGAAAGCAACTGTCTTGTCCGTTTTCTCATCCTCACTTACCCTTTCAAGAATTTCCCGCTGCTTCTCGAATATCCGGTTTGCCTCCTCTTCCTTTCCCAACAGCGTCCCGTAAAACTTCACCCATTCCACCCTGCCAAGGGGGTGGGATTCATAGCTGGAATAGTCAATCATGGCGGGGATACCGAACTCTTCCAGTTTTTCTATCACCTCCGGGGAATGGGAAATCATCATGTTTTCCACTGCAAGGGAACACCCCTTAGAAACAATCAGCTCATAATCCGGCCTGTTATACTTGCCTGCATACACAATATCGCCATTTGTCATGGCTTCTCTTGCCGCTTCTATGTACCACCCGTCTTCCTTCTGCCCTGAAAATGCAATCGCATCCATGCCGCCTAACTGGGCAAACATATCCATGGCGGAAGAGGCAACCAGATAAATATCCCGAACCGGACGGTAAAGCACCGTGATATCTTCTTCCAGCCCTCCCGGTATCCCTCCATTTTCCGGTGCCAACAAAAAGCGCTCCCCATCCATGGTTGTGGTCAGCATAGTATAGCCGCCCTCGTAGTAATCTACCGTGAAGTTCTCCGCATAACAAAGCTCCATGCTGCTTTCATACACAAGCCCTGCCTCTGCCTGTTCTTCTGTCTTTTCCACTTCGGCGGACTCTGCCTGCGTCTGCCCGCCTGCTCCTACAGCCAAATCAGAAGAAGGACTGCCGCAGCCATACAGCCACGATAGCCCTGTAAAAAGCAGACTGAATATGATAATCTTCTTTTTTCCCTTCATATGCCCCTACCTCTCATTCCGCAGGCTTTACCGTATCTGAATGAAAGGTGATTGTATACTCCACCTCATGGGGTTTGCTCATAGCCACAGTATCGCCAATCACATCAATGGGCGTATCAAATTCCAAAACCGGAACCTCAAATACAGAATCGCCCTCTGTGTTGACTGGCAGATACTTTTCCCCGTCCACAATCATATAATCATAATTGGGGCTGCTCCATGTAAGAGTTGCGCTCACCGCTCCCTCTTTCACGGTAAGCGCTGCCGGGGATAAAACCGTTGCTTTCCCGCTTCCACCCTCAAAAGTAAGTTCCACCGTATAAGAGCCATCCTCAAGACTGCCCGCATCCCCGGCTTTCGTCTGCCCGTCACCCTCCAAAGGCTCCGGTCTGGAAACACTGACCTTATGGTCATACCATTTCCCCTTTGTTCCGATTAATGCCAGCTCAAATTCTTCCTCCAATACGGGAACCGGCACGTCAAAACCGTAAACCTCTTCCGTCAGGCCGTCACTGTAAGTAACAGTATCCTCTGTAGGCATTAAAAGCTCCGCTCCCTCTTTGGCGGCATCCTCGGCGGTTCCGGGATAAAGGTTTAAAATCTTCTTAGAACCCAGAGAGACATGAATCGTCATCTCCCCATTTTCCACTGTCAGCGTACCTTTTCCATCGCAGGCTTCGCTTACATGGAACATACTGCTGTCTGTTTTAAATTCCGCTGTGTACACACCGTCCGGCAGACTGGCTGCCTGCAGTTCTCCCTCATCTGCCTGCGGCATTACATCTTCGGAAATATCCTCCGGTTCCTTTTTTGTCTCTGCTTCCCTGTTATCTTCCGCTGTCCCTGCTTCCTTTTCCGCGGTGGGAACCGATGCGTCCGCTAAAGGTTCCTCCTGCGGATTGCCTTTCTGTGTACAGCCTGAAAACAGCGCTGTACACAGAAGCATACTTATGATTAAAATTCTGCTTTTTTTCATTACTAACTCCTCTTTCGACTTTTCCGGAGCATTTATCTACAGCAGTCGGATACCTTCACTGCCGCCTTCTATCCCCGGCTGCCAAGCCATGCTTTCTCCGTTATTGCTCCATGGCATCCCTTGTATGCTGTACATACAATTCCTGAATCCCAGGAATCGAACCAAGTCCACTGATCTGTGCATCCACGCTTTCAAATTTGCCGGATGCTTTGAATATACTCAGCCAGGAATCTTCATCCTCCCCTGCCATGTCATTGTTTGCATGGTCGCCTGCTACTACCATCAGCGGGCGCAGAACCACCTTCGTATAGCCGCCCCCGGCAACCGCCTCCATCACTGCCTCACAGGCAGTTTCCTCCGGGTCGCCTTCCACTGTCCCGATAAATACATTGTCATATCCCAGCTTGTCCATCTGGGTCTGCATCTGGCTGTAAGATACCTTTGCGGTATGGAATGTGCCATGCCCTAAAAATACAAAAGCCACACCGTCTGCTTTGGCTGCCTCTAAGCCTTCCGTTCCTGCGTCCAATGTATCATATCCCGCATCCTTTAATGCCTCGCTGGTAAGCTCCTTCGCAACCGCCTCTTTATCCCCATTGATCACTGTGGCATCCGTGCCCACCTCGCCAAGCAAAGGCTCCGCAATCTTTACCGTCTCAAATTTATCCTGATAAGCTTCCACCGATTCCATCAGTTCATCATATTCCGCACCGTGCATCAGATGGGTAGGCTGCACCACCAGATTCTTCACCCCGTTTTTGGCCGCGCGTTCCAATGCCTGATCCATGTTGTCGATAAACTCATTATCCCGCGCCTGCACATGGTTGATGATAATCTGTGCGGTAAAAGCCCTTCTCACGGACCAGTCCGGATTCGCCTCCTGTATGGCGTCTTCAATTCCCTTAATATCAGCCACGCGGCTGTCATTAAAAGAAGTTCCGAAGCTGACCACCAGAATCTCATTCTCCCCAATCTCGTCCTGATTGCGGGGGTCATCCTTCGATGCGTCGCCGGTATCCCTGCCAAAATAGTCCGGGTCGGCATTTTCACCTTCCACCATTTCCTTCTGGACATCTGTCAGCGCGTCCCATGCCTCCTTTGCCCTGGCACACTGACCGTCCGTCTCATCTGTCCTTGTCTGAACATAAATTGCATCAATCAAATCCGCCACCTCATCGGCTGCCGCCTGGTCGGAGTCAGCGCCGCTTTCTGCCCCGGCTCCACTCTCCCCGTCTGCCGCCTCTGTCTGCTCCGGCTTACTTTCCGCTTCCGTCTGCGCATTTTCTGTTTCCGGCTGCGCCTCTGCGCCCCCGCTCTCCGACACATTTGCCGTTGAAGCCGGACTATCCCCGGAACACCCTGTCAGAACCAGAGAGCAGGTCATTACTCCAATCAATAAACCAGCAACTAATTTTCTTTTCATTTCCATTCTCCTCTTTTCTCTCTGCTTTTCGCAGAATTTTATTGTAATCGAGCAGGGAAGATTTTCTCCCTGCTCGCCGCGCGGCCCGTGCGCCACTTTAGTGGCATATTTCCTCTGCACGGGCCTGTGCATAAAAAAATCCCTTACCATGGCCTGGCCACTGCTATGGTAAAGGATTTGTACACAAAACAAGCCTGCAGAACGCAAAGACGCTTTCTGCAAGTTCAAACGTACAACCAATTACTCGTGGCCTGAAACAAACGTTTCCGTACAACATTCAGGCAGGTCTCCCGGCTTAAAGATCGAGGTTTGTAAACAAACCAGCGCATCCGCCGTCTTCCCGGATCAATTTCTCTTTGCCATCCAGTGACATATCGGCTTCTGCTCCCTGATTACGGTGACGAGTTCGTACAGGATTTGCACCTGTTTCCCTTTTCACCAGAACCAATGCTTAAGCGCCATACATTTGCATTGTTCTGACACCTGAAAGTTATCTATGTAATTTTCTTCAAAGTATAACACATTTTTTACTTCTGTCAACACCGTCTCTTTTTTAAATATTTATAAAACGTGTCCGCCGCAAGGCTTTTCCCACGTTCTTTATCAGAAACGATCTGAATGGAACGCTCCGGAAGTTTGCACTTTACAGAAATCCGCACAAGCCGCTTTTCTTCCAGCAAAGACATCGCCATCTTTTCCGGCACAAAACCAATCCCCATATTGTTCTCAATAAGCGGAAGCATAAGGTCAGAGGTTGCCACCTCTATATCCGGCTCCATATCAATTCCATTTTTTATGAAAAAATCCTTATACAATTCATAAGTTGCGCTTCCTCTGCCAATACCGACCCACGGATACTTCCCCACATCTGCAGGTTCCAGAGCTTTTTTGCCCAGACTTTCATATTGTACGCCGCCGGCCAGTATTTCCTGAAAAGCGAGTATCTTAACCCTTGAAAATGTCCCTGGCACTTTAAAAGGCGTTGTGACCACCGCAAAATCCAGCCCACCGCCCATCAGATATTTTAAAATCTCCGGTGTCGTATGATTGTGTATTTTAATCCGGATTCCGGGATATTCCTGCTTAAAATCCTGTATTGCCATAAGCAGGAAAAGATGAAGCGCCGTTTCCGTTGCCCCGATCTTTACAGTGCCGCTGTTCTGTATATTCTGTCTGCCTATTTCTTCCTGTGCATCCCATAACTGCCTGCATGCGATTTCCACATGGTTATAAAGAATTTCCCCCTCCTCTGTCAGACATATCCCCTTCGCCCCGCGAGTAAACAGCCGGCAGTTCATCTGGGATTCCAGAAGCTTCATCACCCGCGTCACATTGGGCTGGCTACTTCCTAACGCAGCAGCAGCCTTCGTTATGTTCCTGTATTTCGCCACATAATAAAATATCCTGTAATATTCGAAATTAATATCCATATATTTTTTATATTCCTCCAATCAAATATATATATTTTATATATCCGTTGGTCGAGATTATAATACACATTGAAAAACTTGTAAACAGAAACATCAATCCCGTTTCTTTTACACAGTAATTGCAGAAAGGACCTGATTTCATGAATAAAGATTTGACAACCGGAAAACCGGAAACCGTATTATGGCAGTTCTGCCTGCCCCTGTTTGGCAGTATTATCTTCCAGCAGCTCTATAATATCGCCGACAGTCTGGTTGCGGGAAAATTTATAGGGGAAAACGCACTTGCGGCAGTAGGCAACAGCTACGAAATCACATTGATATTTATTGCATTCGCCTTTGGCTGTAACATGGGCTGCTCCGTTATTGTCTCGCAGCTCTACGGTGCAAAAGACTATGGAAAACTGAAAACCGCAGTCACTACCTCCTGCATTTTCAGTGCCATCCTTTGCGGAGCACTAATGCTTACCGGCATTGTCGGAAGCACCCCTCTGCTACATTTGATCCGGACGCCGGAAGAAGTGTTTGCCGACTCCATACTATATCTGGATATTTATGTATGGGGATTGCCTTTTGTCTTCTTCTATAATATCGCTACCGGAATCTTCTCCGCACTGGGCGATTCCAAAACACCCTTTTATTTTCTTGCCGTCTCTTCCACATCCAATATAGCAGTGGATATTCTGTTTGTGAAAGCATTCCATATGGGTGTGGCAGGCGTTGCCTGGGCTACGTTTTTATGTCAGGGGATCAGTTGTATTCTGGCAGTCATTTCCGTATGGAAAAGGCTTAAGAAGATTACAGTTCCGGAAACACCTCCCCTGTTTGATTCAGAAATTTTAAGGAAAATTCTGTTGATTGCCATTCCAAGCATCCTACAGCAGAGTTTTATTTCCATAGGAAATATCCTGATACAAAGTGTCATCAACGGATTCGGCGCCTCTGTCATGGCAGGCTACTGTGCTGCGGTGAAGCTGAACAATCTGGTGATCACCTCCTTTTCCACCCTGGGAAACGGAATTTCCAATTTTACCGCCCAGAATATAGGGGCAGGTATGCTGCCCAGGATCCGGGAGGGGTTCAAGGCGGGGATAAAGATGGTGTGGCTTTTGTGCCTGCCGCTGGTCGTTCTTTACCTGGTGGCTGGCGGATGGCTGGTGGGGCTGTTTATGAATGAGCCTTCGGGGAGCGCCCTTTCAGCGGGGATGCAGTTTTTAAGGATCGTATCGCCCTTTTATTTCCTGATATCCGTGAAGCTTGCCGCCGACGGTATTCTCAGGGGGGCAGGGATGATGAAAATGTTTATGGCCGGGACTTTTTCAGATTTGATCCTGCGGGTGGTCCTGTCCAGGGTATTTTCAGGCTGGCTGGGAGTTACGGGTATTTGGTGCGCATGGCCTGTGGGCTGGGCAATCGGGATGCTTTTGTCGGTGGCCTTTTACGCAAAGGGACCCTGGATGGAAAAGAGGGGAAGGGAAAAACAGCCATAGAAGGGAGAGGGAAATGGAGTTTTTGCAGTGGTTATTTTACCATGTCAGCCTTGCTGATATCTTCCGGGCATTATCTTTCGTAGGGCTGGGGATTTATGTAATAAGGCGCTTTATTCTGTGCAGGTCCCCGGTACCATCCAGCGCTTTCAAAAAGGTTCCCAGGGAACTTTTGCAGCAGTGCATCGCCCTGCTTGAGAAGAAGGAAAAGAGGGTGTATGGGACTTACCAGGTGCCGGAGGAAATTCTTATGCGGCTGAAGATGAACCTGAGGGATGAGGCAGTCCTGAGGCAGCTTTTAGACAGCGTCTGCGCCCACCTTGGCATCAACGGGGAGCATATCAAGCTGATTTTGGAGGATGCGCCCATGGGGGACCGGGCAGGGGAGATCTCTGCCAGCCTTGCATTTACTAGTATCCGGCTGATCATGAAGCCGTACTATACAGTGGATGCGGTGATCGCTGTGGTGGCCCATGAGGTGATCCACCTGCATATGTACTTTGAGGGCATTTACTTAAAGGACAGATGGGAAAATGAGATCCTCACGGATACGGCGGCGGTATACTGCGGTTTTGGGGAATATATTTACCGTGGATATGCCGTTATGCGGGGAGAGTTTGCCTTCTCTTATCAAAAGGTGGGCTATATCAGCCAGGAGGATGTAAGGTATCTACAGGAGCTAATGGAGAAAGGGGATTGACAGGGGGCGTTTTTTGCCTTACGCTCTTGCTGTATAGTTTTACTGGAAAATGCTAATAGTAATGGAAATAGTAATTGCCAGGAGGGCGGGAGCGGAACTGGAAAACCTCAGCGGACGCCCGTGAAGCACCCAGAGGAGATACTGAGCCCTGTAATGAGGGGGTCAGGATCTTCTCTGCCGTACCAAGGTGCTGGGAGGGCGGGAGCGGAACTGGAATAGGAGTAAAAAATGAGAATTGGAATGGGATACGATGTACACAGGTTGGCAGAGGGAAGGGCGCTTATCATGGGCGGGGTGGAGATCCCCTATGAGAAGGGGCTCCTGGGGCATTCGGATGCGGATGTGCTCCTTCATGCGATCATGGACGCTCTTTTAGGGGCGGCGGCATTGGGGGATATTGGCAGGCATTTTCCGGACACGGATCCTGCCTACAAGGGGATTTCTTCCCTGAAACTGTTAAAGCATGTGGGGGAACTGCTGGAAGAAAATTTCTTCCTGATTGAAAATATTGACGCTACGATCATCGCCCAGGCACCGAAAATGCGCCCTCATATAGATGCCATGCGGAAAAACATTGGGGATGCCCTTGGGATCGATATCGCCCAGGTGAATGTAAAGGCAACTACCGAGGAGGGGCTGGGATTTACAGGGACGGGGGAAGGGATATCCGCCCAGGCAGTGTGCCTTTTGACGGCCCCGGTAAATCTGGGAAGCGAGGACGTGACAGGACGCGGGTGCGGAAAGTGCGAGGGGTGCCCTGTGAAAGGGCAGCTGTAAGGAGAGGGCTGGCTTGTGGAGGGAAGTTATAACTTTGATCCGCTTGTTTCTAGATTTCAGATCCATTAAGGATCTAAGTGTAAAACCACATCATATTGCCCCAAAAAGTGCAAAGCCTTGAAAGATGAAATCAAGGCTCTGCACTTTTTTTGGCAATACTGTGAAAATGCTGGCGTCCAGATCTGCAGGTGCTGGCAGCATGGTGGAAAACACTGCACGGGAATAAAAGGGTTGACAGAAGTATGTATTTTGAACATGATTTTTCAATAGTAGGCCATAGAGTTAGAGATTCAGGAGGGAGATTATGGAAGGTCAGAAAGTTTATGGGTACATGAGGGTGTCAACAAAAGAGCAAAAGGAGGATAGGCAGAGAATCGCGCTGGTTGAGGCAGGTGTGCCCAAAGAACAGATCTATATGGATAAGCAATCTGGTAAGAATTTTGAGCGTCCGGAATATAAACGCCTATTGCGGAAGCTGGACGCTGACTCCATTTTGTTTGTGATGTCTATTGACAGGCTGGGCAGAAATTATGCAGACCTTAATGAGCAATGGCGTATCATTACCAGGGAAAAGGGAGCGGATATTGTAGTGATCGACATGCCTCTTTTGGATACCCGGAGAGAGAAAAATTTATTAGGGACGCTTATTAGTGACCTTGTTCTTTCCCTATTAAGCTATGTTGCGGAAAATGAACGCATCAACATTAAACAAAGACAGGCAGAAGGAATTATTGCGGCAAAGGCGAGAGGAGTGAGATTTGGAAGGCCACAATTGCCGCTTCCCGAAAATTTCCATGAGATACATAAAATGTGGAGAGAAAAGAAATTGACGCTAAAACAGGCGGCAAAAGCCTGCGATCTGGCGGAAAGCACGTTTTTTGACAAAGCGAAGAGATTAGAAAAACATAATACTTAAGTATTAATGGTTAAATCTAATGCCAGATCAATGAGACTGGTCCTTGATGAAAAAGGTGCCTGAATACCATTGCAAAACATTTTTCTATATGCTATGATGAAACTATCAAATTAAGCATATGAAAAGAAATACCATCTGCATGTTCTTTCCGTCATATACAGGAAGCCGTTTCCTGTCTGATAAGATTCCGTGCTTGATTTCCATATAAAATGTTACCACATGACAAAGCGCAATTATATGAAAAAGCAGGAGATCTTACAGGCAGGCTGGATGCCAGGTTTCCATGGCATTTGCCGGGATCCCTCCATTGGCCTTGTAAAGCCATCTCCTGCAGAAGGAGGATAGATGGGAGAGGCCAAAGAGAAGAAGGATACAGTAGAAAAGGAGTTTCTGGCATTTCCGGATATCGCATCAGATACCATCAATGCCCTGCTGTACCAGGGGGAGGCAGTGACGGATGCAGCAAACCTGTGGACGGGGGCTACGGAAACCATTTACCAAGGCAGGGAAAAGCTCCGGAGCCAATACGAGGATCTATGTAAATATGAACTGGCGGATGGCCGGGTGAATGTGATGTACCTGATCGCAAACCAGAGCCAGACAGATGGGAAAATGCTATTGCGTAAAGCCGGCTATACGGGAGGGGTCTACAGGGAGCAGTATGAAGGAAAGATGCAGGAAATCTTCCCGGTTATTGAGCTGGTGCTTTATTGGGGGAGCCCCCGGTGGAGGGGCTGCCGTGACAGCCGCCAGTTATTCCAAAAACGGAAGCTTTCAGACAAAGCATGGAAATACATTGACAGCTTCAGGCTCCATGTATTTGAAATGCGCCACCTGCCAGGGGAGGTCAGGCACTTGTTCCAGAGCGATATGCGCATCGTGGCGGATTACCTTGCGGAGGGTGATAGTTACCGGTCAGACAGGAAGATCGTGCATAAAGCCGCCCTGCTGAAAATGCTGGGGGCACTTTCCGGGGAAGGAAAAGCTGAAGAAGCAGAAGCGTGGCTGGAGGGCCGCGGGATCAGGGAGGAGGATGAGATTACTGTGTGTGAATTATTTGACCAGTATGTAAGGCAGGGAAGGGAAGAAGGAAGGTATGAGGGCGATGCCCGGAGGCTGGTCCTGGATATCGAAAAAATAATGAAGAACATGCACCTTTCGCTGGAAAAAGCCTGTGAAGTTTTTGAGATCCCAGTGGGGAAATACGAGGAAGCCAAAAACACTTTAGGCTCTTAGGTACAGGGCTGCCCAAGGCAGGATAGCCAGGTATTGGCATAATTATTGGTTTCCGGTTGACAAATCCTTCATTTTTGCATATGCTGATACTATAGCAATAAAACATCTGTCCTGCCATACCCAGGGCGCAATATGAAAATGCTATGAACGGAAAGAGTATATTACGGAGTTTTTACACAGAGAGGGATTGCCGTCGGCTGGAAGCAGTCCTGTAAAAAGGTAATAGAAGTGCCTCCGGGAGCAGGTCCTGTGAAAGAAGATGCCATTGGCCAAGTAGCAGGGCACGTATCCACACGTTACGTGCAATAAGTGGAGGCATAGCCTTTATTAGAGTGGGACCGCGGATAACTTCGTCTCTAAAGGAGAGAGGTTATCCTTTTTTATGCACACGTTGGCGCAGCATATGCCCGGTGCAGGGTGCCCTGCCGGACCGCGCATGGGCAGGGAAATATGGCGGACGCAGGTGAAAGGGAGCGATCAAGTGGGATTGATTAAGAGAATAAAAGAAGAAATAGCGATTATCAGGCAGAGGGACCCGGCGATCCACTCATCCATGGAGGTTTTTCTTTATCCCAGCTTTAAAGTGATGCTGCATTACCGCATTGCCCACAGGCTGTATGAGAAGAAGCATTATTTTCTGGCAAGGTGGGTATCCCAGCGGGGGGTGCGGAAAACAGGGATTGAGATCCATCCTGGGGCACAAATTGGCAAAGGCTTCTTTATCGATCATGGAAATGGTGTTATAATTGGGGAGACTACTGTCATAGGGGATAATGTGACCTTATACCAGGGGGTGACCCTTGGGGGGACAGGGAAAGAGCAGGGAAAGCGCCATCCCACCGTGGGCAACAACGTTATGATCAGTGCCGGGGCCAAGGTGTTAGGTTCCTTTAAAATTGGGGATAATTCTAAGATAGGGGCGGGAAGCGTCGTGCTGGAAGAGGTGCCGCCCAATTCCACAGTGGTGGGTGTGCCGGGGAGGGTGGTAAAGCGGGACAATCGATCCCTTCCCCAGGAGGAGCTTGACCAGGTAAACCTGCCCGACCCTATAAAGGAAGAGATCAGTTCCCTGCACGGCGCCAACTTAGAGCTGACCAACCGCTTGCTTGATTTAGAGCAGGAAGTGCGAAAAATAAAACGCGGGGGAAACCCAAAGCCCCGCAGAAATGAGGAATGATGAAAATTTACAACACACTGTCCAGGAAAAAAGAAGAACTTGTCCCTTTAGAGGAAGGAAAGATCAAAATGTATGTGTGCGGCCCTACGGTATACGATTTTATCCATATAGGCAACGCACGGCCCATGATTGTGTTTGACACGGTAAGGCGTTATATGGAACACAAGGGGTTTGAAGTAAATTATGTATCCAACTTCACGGATGTGGATGACAAAATCATTAAGAAAGCGATGGAGGAAGGCGTGGATGCCGCCGTGGTTTCCAGGCGTTATATCGAGGAGTGCAAGAAGGATATGGAGGCGATGAACGTAAAGCCGGCCACGGTACATCCGCTTGCAACGGAAGAGATCGGCGGTATGCTGGATATGATCGGGGAACTGGTTGAGAAGGGATATGCTTATAAGGCGGAAGACGGAACGGTTTATTTCAGGACGCGCAATTTTAAGGAATATGGGAAGCTGTCCCACAAAAACCTGGATGATCTGCAGGGAGGAAACCGCTCTCTCCTGGTATCTGGGGAAGGGCAGAAAGAGGACGGGCTGGACTTTGTGTTATGGAAGCCGAAGAAGGAGGGGGAGCCTTATTGGGAATCGCCTTGGTGCGACGGGCGGCCGGGATGGCACATTGAATGCTCCGTTATGAGCAAACGGTATCTGGGAGACGAGATCGATATTCATGCGGGAGGGGAAGATTTGGTGTTCCCCCACCATGAGAATGAGATCGCGCAGTCGGAGGCTGCGAACGGCAAAACTTTTGCCCGGTATTGGATGCACAATGCCTTTTTAAACATTGATAACAGGAAGATGTCGAAATCGGCAGGAAACTTCTTTACGGTGCGGGAAATCGGCGAGAAATATGATTTGCAGATATTACGGTTTTTCATGCTTTCCGCCCATTACAGAAGTCCGCTGAATTTCAGCGCAGAACTGATGGAAGCGGCGAAAAACGGATACGAGAGGATTGTCACCAGCGTGGGCAACCTGAATTATCTGGCAGGGAATGCAGCACAGGGGGAAATGGACGAGGAAGAAAAGAAGCTTGTGGCAGAGGCCGGGAATTTTGAGGCGAAATTTGACGAAGCCATGGACGATGATTTTAATACGGCGGATGCGATTGCGGCAATTTTTGAGCTGGTGA